>ENA-OQIG01000021-OQIG01000021.1-human-gut-metagenome-genome-assembly--contig:-NODE-21-length-87793-cov-2.726530_pt1 | contig 87793 bp, 109 predicted proteins | sample MGYA00242576_ERZ504741 | MGnify/ENA primary metagenome ERZ504741 (study PRJEB26092, sample SAMD00036436) | human gut metagenome | host: Homo sapiens | study: EMG produced TPA metagenomics assembly of... | reverse complement strand
GAAAATCGGGTAGGAGGTAATTTTATTTATGATCTGCTACAGGAGGTACTAAAAAGGTTGGGGGAATTGCTGAGGGCGAAAAGTTTGGTGGAAGATGGGCGTTTCATTATTTAGGAACCTATCAAACGGAAGAAGAAGCAGCTAAAGCCCTAATGATCCTAATGCGCAAGGTAGAAAGAAACATGCAGGAGATGCCATATTTGAAGACGTGAACAATGATGGGCAATTGGACTCTAAAGATATGAAATTCATGGGATATATCCGACCGGATAAGGTAGGAGGTATTGTCAACTCTTTCAAATATAAAGGACTTACTGTACGAGTTGTAATGGACTGGGCTATGGGACATGTGATAGATAATGGTTTTAAAGGACAGATAATGGGTAGTTCACGTAATAACAATAATGCCATAAAAGACGCAATGACCAATTCCTGGCAAAGTGCGAATGATGGAACGAAATATCCTAAATATACAGTTCAAAGTGATTACGATTATCAATATCGAAATCATATGAGATGGGATAATCAAATAGGCAGTTCTGAAAGTGGGAGTACCAACAATAGCCTGTATTTTAGTAAAGGAGATTATCTGGCATTTAGAGAAGTGTCTTTAAGCTATATGCTACCATCAACTTGGGTTAGAAAAATAAGATTGAGTGGAGTGGAAGTTTTTGCTGGAGCATATAACATAGGTTATATAAAGAAATATGATGGTATGTTTCCTGAAATATATACCGGAGTGGATTATGGGGTATACCCAAGGCCAAGACAATATAATATGGGAGTAAAAATTAATTTCTAATTAAATAAGACTTGTAATTATGAAACAAATTAAATCAATATTATTAGGAATTTCATTGTTTTTGTTACATTCATGCAATTTGTTGGATGTAGATACAGTTTCAAGTATAACGGGAGACGGGTACTGGAATACAAAGGGGGATGTAGAAAGCTATTTGATAGGTATTTATACTAAGTTACGTGATACTTCTAATTCAACTCTTCATTTTGAAGATAGAGGAGATGCTTTTACAACAGGTCTGGAAGGTGGTCCATCGAATTTGTGGGCGCAGAATCTGACTTCACAAAACGGATATGGTTGGTCAAGTTATTATTCGGTAATTCAGCATTGTAATATGTTATTAAAGTATACTCCTGGAATAAGTTTTGGAGTGGAATCTGATAAAAACAGGCTGTTGGCAGAAGCATATTGCATAAGGGGATATATGTATTTCTGTGTAGCTCGTATATGGGGAGATGCTCCTATAGAACTGGAACCGACAGAAAGTTCCAATAAGCCTAAATTAGCAAGGGAGCCGGCAGAGCAAGTTTTAGAACGGGCTCTAAGTGATGTGAATGCAGCAATCAATCTCTTCCCGGAAGAAAGTTATACGAATGGAAAAGGAAGAGCCTCAAAACCGGCATGTTATGCACTGAAAGCCGATATTTTGTTATGGAAAGCGAAAGTCTTGAATGGTTCTGAGCAGGATTTGAAAGATGTTATCACTTATGCTGATTTAGCAAGTAAAGGTCTTTCTTTTGAAGACAATTTTGCCGATATTTATGGTACTAAATATGGAAAAGAAGTGATATGGACTATTCACTTTGAGATTTATGAAAAGGAAGCCCAATATAGTCAAAGTTTGAAGCCAAGAGATGTATTTGTGGAAAAGGCAGTAAATAAAGATGAAATACCTTATGCAAAAGGTGGGGCTCGCAGTACTTATGCACCAAGCTCTTTTTTAATAGATCTTTTTAATGCTAATCCCACTGATATTAGAACAAAAGAGTCTTTTATAATAGCTAAGGATGCGGGAGGAAATGAGATCGGTATTTTCGATAATAAGATGAAGGGGACAAAAACAGAAGGTGATCGTACCTATGATTCGGATATTATCATTTATCGACTTGCAGAGATGTATTTGTTCAAGGCCGAAGCTTATGCAGCATTGAATCAGACACCGCAGGCTATCATTGAGTTAAATAAAGTCAGGGATCGTGCTAAGATAGGTATTTATAATGGAAGTACGGATAAAAAAGTAGTGGAAAAGGAGATTCTGAATGAGCGTGCAAGAGAATTATATCTTGAAAGGAAAAGATGGCCTGATCTTCTCAGATTCCATTTTGGTGGAACAATAGATGTCTATCAGGAAGTTCCGAACTTGAAAAAGAAAGCTATTGATAATATTATTATTCCATTATATCTCGCAATTCCACTAAGTGATATGAATATTAATCCTAATCTGAAACAAACCCAAGGATATGAAAACTTATAAGATTCTGACATGTATATTTCTTATGACGAGCCTATTCACACAGGCTTGTCAAAAAGATGATGATTCACAAGATACTCCGGTTCCACCTTCACCTGAAGAGGAAGTTCCAGCATCCCAATTCGATTATGTCTATAGTCAGGGAGTAGACGGATATGAAGTCTATAGAATACCTGCTATTGTTAAGACGCAGAGTAATACCTTATTGGCATTTGCAGAGGCTAGAAAAGCTAGAAGTAATGGAGACAGTGGAGATATAGATCTTGTTGTTAAGCGTTCGTCTGATAATGGAAAAACATGGAGTAAACAAATAATGATATGGGATGATGGGCAGAATACTTGTGGAAATCCTGTTCCGATTGTTGATGATAAAGGTAGAATACATTTGTTAATGACATGGAATTATCAAACAGATAAGTGGGGAACAATAACCAATGGAACCGGAGAAAACACTCGGCGTCCGTATTATACCTATTCGGATGATGACGGTGTCACTTGGGCATCTCCTGTTGAGATAACTTCTGCTGTGAAAAAAGAAAAATGGGATTGGTACGCTACTGGACCTTGTCATGGTATTCAAATTCAGAAAGGGACCAATAGGGGACGTTTAATTGCTCCAAACTATTTTACTACTAGGGAAAATGGAAAAGTAAAAAGTTATTCGCATATTATTTATTCTGATGATTACGGAAAGACATGGAAACCAGGTGAACCAACTCCGGTTAGTGGTGTTGGCGAATGTTCTGTTGCTGAAATAGGAGAGGGAACTTTAATGTTGAATATGAGAGCGGATGAAGGATCTACCGAAAAATAGTATTAGTCAGGATGGTGGTATAACGTGGTCTAATCCTCAAGCTAGCAACGATCAAATAGATTGTAAATGTCAGGGTAGTATACTATCAATAGGACAATCTGTTTTTCTCTCAAATGCAGCTTCTGCTACAGAACGTATTAATATGACTATTAAGAAAAGCTCTGATGGTGGAAAAAGTTGGAAAGGGCAATATATTGTGTATGAAGGAAACTCTGGTTATTCGGATTTGGTTGAACTCTCTGATTCACAGATTGCTCTTATATATGAAGGTGGAGAAAAAAGATATACAGATGGATTGGCTTTTAAAGTTGTCAGTATAAAATCGATACAATGAATTGGTGTCAATACATATTGTTCAGACTGTTTTTATTTTCCTGTTCTGATGTGCAGGAGAATACAGATATAAGTTTAACACGCATAAATATGAGTATAAAGAAAAGTGCGGATAATGGTAAAACATGGTCGGCAGGATATGTCGTATATAGTGGGGCTTCGCCTATTCTGATATCGTAATGTTCTCTGATAATGAAATAGGAATTTTATATGAAAATGGCAGCTCAAAGCTATACGAAAAGATTAGTTTTGAGAGAATTAGAATTAATAAAATACAATGAATTTAATATATCACTGATATGAAAAGAAAAGTTTTATATTTATTACAGTGTGTCGTTATGATAGTATTGTCTGCTTGTTCTGAAGATGATTTGCAATCATTACAGGCAGCATTTGAATCGAATGTTCAGGAAGTCACAATGGGTGAAAGTGTCACTTTCAAAGATGCTTCTACCGGTGAACCGACTAAGTGGAACTGGCATTTTGATGGAGGAGAACCGGAGACTTCGGTCTTATTCAGTCCTAGTGTTGTGTACAATAAACCTGGAGTTTATTCTGTCATTTTGTCTGTTGGACGAGGAAGCAATGTTAATGAAATTGTGAAAGAACAATATATTACTGTCAACTACCCATCTCAGATAACAGCCAACTTCTCTGCAGATAAGACTACTGCAACAAATGAAGATATTATATCTTTCAAAGATTTATCTAAAGGCTATCCTAATGAATGGTTGTGGAGTTTTACTCCTAAAGAAGGTGGAGAAATTATTACTTCAACAGAACAAAATCCACAAATGATGTTCTCTCCGGGAATTTATACGGTTAAATTAGTGGCAAAAAATCCGAAAGCATCTTCTGATAAAGTAATGGTGGATTATATCACTGTTATTGATAAGAATGCGATTGCCGCAGATTTTGGAGCACAATGCCGGAATACATATGCCGGAGGATATATTCACTTTTTAGATAAAACATTGGGAATGGTGGAAGACTGGAAATGGACTTTTGAAGGAGGTAATCCTTCTGTTTCAACAGATCAGAATCCTGTGGTGCAGTATGTAAATCCTGGAAAATATAAAGTGACGTTAACGGCCAAAAACTCGGTGAACAGTTCCGTAAAAGAGAAAGAAGGATACGTATATGTCATTTCTGCAGAAAAACTAGTGTTATATTTACCATTCGATGGTGATAATAAAGATATAGGTCCCAATCAATTGAACCCTGAAGAACTTATAGGAGGAACTGGGGCAAATGTCTATAATGCTCCGGCACGTTTTTCTGGCGAAAGTGCTGAATGTAGATTCGCTGCTCATTTCCAGGGAGATAAAGAAAATTATTCAATATTGTCTATTCCTGAAGAAGGGTTAAAGAGCCACTATACGGAGAGTGAGTTTACTGTTGCATTCTGGGTGAAGACTTCAAATATGACTGGAAAGAATGCTATATTCCATCAAGGTGTTGGTCCTGGTGCTACATATACTGATCCTGTCCCAAGACAAAGTTGGTTCAGACTTGATACTAGTGGTAAAACTGTTGTGTTCTGCGTAGAATATAAAGGTAAGGCTGGAAACTGGCTGAATATGAAGGAAAACGGATGGATGATGGTGAATGGCATCATTATGTTTGTGTTTATCAAAAAGTTGATGGCAAAAGGGATAGTTATCTTTATATAGACGGAGAAAAAGTTATTGAAAAGAAAGGGGTTATTGACAAAGTAGTTGATAATTGGCCATATTACATTGGTTGTAATTATCGCTTTACTAATGGAGCATTTGCCCCTGAAAACTTTTTAAATGGTTATCTGGATGATTTTATTTTGTACGAAAGAATATTATCAGAAAGTGAAATAAAAGAATTATATAATAATTAAATATTAATAGGTAGAACTTCTCTATTATAAAGAGGAGTTCTACATTAAAGAGTTTTCATAATATGAAAAAAATTATCTCACTTGTTTTTATGTTTATTAGTTGCATTGGGATATATGCTCAACAAATAATGGACGCAACTGCGGCATATAAAAAGGCGAATGACTTATTGGAACGATTGACGATAGAAGAGAAGGCACTTATGGTCAGAGGATATAATAAATTCTTTATTAAAGGATTCGAAGAGAAAGGGATACTTCCCATTTACTTGTCGGATGCAACACAAGGAGTAAATATCCGAAATAATTTGCCTGATCCTAATGTGGTGAAACAATTGGAACGCTCAACAGCTTTTCCTTCTCCTATATTGTTAGCCTCTACATTTTCTCCAGATCTATCTTACCAATATGCAAAAGCTATTGGTGAGGAATGTAGAGCCGGAGGTATCGAAGTTTTGTTGGGTCCTGGATTAAATATTTATCGACAATCTCAATGTGCAAGAAACTTTGAATATTTTGGAGAAGATCCTTATTTAGTATCTCAATGGTAAGTCAATATGTAACGGGACTTCAAAGTACAGGCACAGCGGCTTGTTTGAAGCATTTCTATGGGAACAACACCGAATTTTATCGTAAACGGAGTAATTCTATCATTAGCGAACGAGCTATGAATGAAATCTATTTACCTGGTTTTAAGGCAGGAATAGATGCAGGTGCTATGTCTGTAATGACCTCGTATAACCAAATTGATGGAGAGTGGACTGGGCAAAGTTCATATGTTATTAAGAATATTCTTAGAGAAAAATTGGGATTTAAATGGTTGGTAATGAGTGATTGGAATTCGGTGTGGAATTTGGAGAAAGTTATTAAATCAGGACAGAATTTGGAGATGCCTGGTTCATATAATTTTGGAGAATCTGTGTTGGGTTTATACCATCAGAAAAAATCACAGAAAAAGATTTAGATGATATGGTGCGTCCTATTTTGGCTACTTGTATTGCAATGGGATTTTATGATAGGTCCAAATATGACTTGTCTTTGCTTGATAAGTATCAGGAGCATGAAAAAATTGCACGACAAGTGGCAGAAGAAGGAATTGTTTTACTTAAAAACAGAGATAATATTTTGCCACTTGATCCAACAAAGAATAGAAAAATATTATTGACAGGTAAGTTTATATATGAAATACCTCGTGGCTATGGAGCTGCAGAAGTAATCGGCTACAATAATGTAAGTCTGATTGAAGCATTACAGAGAGCTTTTGGCAGAACAGTGTATTATATAGAAAAGCCTACTGTAGCTGATATAAAAGAGGCTGACATCGTTTTGCTAAGTATGGGTACGCGAGATAAAGAAGCAATAGAACGTCCATTTGCTTTGCCAAAAGAAGATGAATCATTAATGCGATATGTCACTAAAAATAATCCTAATACTATTGCTATCCTCAATACGGGATCAGCTATTGATATGTCTGCATGGAATGATCGATTGGCGGGTTTGATTTACGGGTGGTATGGAGGACAATCGGGTTTTGAAGCACTTACAGATATTATCACAGGTAAGGTAACTCCTTCTGGTAAGTTACCAATGACTATAGAAAAAACATTTGAGGACTCACCAGCATGGGGATACTTACCTAAAGGGGCGTCACTCTATAATGAACTTAAAAATGAGCATCTTATCAATGTGTATGATGTGAATTATGGAGAAAGTGTATTAGTGGGATATAGATGGTATGATACAAAAAATATAGAACCACTTTATCCTTTTGGGTATGGGCTTTCTTATACAACTTTTACATTGACTAAACCACGTTTGTCATCTAAAAAAATGAATGACCAAATGATAAGATGTTCGGTGACTATTACAAATACAGGAAGTCAGAAAGGAGCTGAAGTGATACAGCTATATCTCAAAGAAAATCAACCATCTGTGTTGCGTCCCGAGAAAGAACTGAAAAGGTTTAAGAAGATATTTTTAAATTCAGGAGAGAATCAAACTGTAGAATTTGAAATAACGCCAGAGGATTTGGCTTTCTGGGATGATGAAACGCATGATTGGAAAGTGAATTCCGGTCAATATTCTATTTTATTAGGAACATCCTCCAGACATATTAGTCATATTCTTTCTTTCACAAAAGAATGATTGTATAGCTGTCATTTTATTAGGAGATACAATAAGCATGAATTTCAGTTATGATGGAAAATCAAAAGGTCTTGATATATCGGCAAAAGGCTTTTGATTAATCATGAATTAGTAGGTTGAATCAAGTATTTTTCTTAATAATCAGTGTTTTCAGTAGCTTATTTTTATATTTGCGTATAAATGAAAGAAATATGATGAAAACTCTATTTATTAGGATACTTCGCTTTTTGATGCTTCTGATATTTATTGCTTCGTGTGGCATTGGATATGTTATCTACGAAGATACACTGACTGCCTGGTGGATACCTCTTGGAATGGCGCTTTTGATTGCTCTTGTTACTATCCCATTCTATAAGAAATGGATATGGCTGACAACCATGGATGGTAAAGTAATTAATTGTTTGTGTCATCTGGCTTGCATCGGTGCCATCAGTTATGTCTTGTTTCTTGGCGGTAATTATTGGTTTGCCGATCCTGCTTCCACACACGAAGAAACAGTGATGGTACAGAAAAAATATGTGGAAACACATAAGAAGACCCGTAGAGTAGGCAGGCATCGTTATGTTTCGGATGGCATACGTAAGGAATACTATTTGCAGGTAGCTTTTGAGAATGGAGCTGTGGAAGAGCTGCATGTGTCACTTTCCACTTATAATAAGGCCAAGGCAGGTGCATCGAAGATACTGACTTTACAAAAAGGCTTTTTCGGATTACCGGTGATTACAAAAGGACTTTAATCAATCATTATGATATAGATATGGAAAATAGAGAATTGTATGAAAGAATGCTGTCGGGGACTATGTATAATGATTTGTCTACAGAACTGGTTCAGAGAAGAGAACAAGTCGTTTTTCTGACTAATGATTATAACTCTACTTATGGAAAACCCAAAGAGGTTCGTGAAGCATTATTACGCAATTTGTTGGAAGGCATTGGGGAGAATGTTCACTTCGAACCCAATTTCCGGTGTGAGTTTGGATTTAATATCACTATAGGAAACAACTTCTTTGCTAATTTTGATTGCATCATGTTGGATGGGAATCTTATTACAATAGGGGATAATGTATTGTTGGGGCCACGTGTAGGATTGTACACAGCAAATCATGCACTTGATGCCCGGGAACGCATTATGGGAGGTTGCTATGCACATCCGATTGTAATAGAGGATAATGTCTGGATTGGTGCAGGCGTTCATATTATGGGTGGTGTTACCATTGGGAGAAATTCGGTAATCGGAGCAGGAAGTGTAGTGACTAAGGATGTGCCGGAAAATGTAATCGCTGCAGGAGTGCCATGTAAAGTAATTCGGGAGATCACGGATAAAGATAAGACCGACTTTTTAGGGTAGGTTGGCGTGTGCTATTAAAAAAAGTCACATCACTTTTAGAGGATATAAATCGTTCTGAAAGTGATGTGTCTTTTAAAAAGAGGTTCTTCTTTAAGTGAAATTCCATAGTTCGGACGATTTTTCGTCTTATCAATTTTGTGTTTTGTCTACAAACGGGATGTATTCGTCTCATTTCAAAAATCGGCAATCTTCTATACTCTATCTTCGTGACGAAATAAAAACAGAATAAAATCATGAAGATGAATAAAACTAGATTATTAGAAAAAATATCTATTCAGTCGGGTATCTCCGCAGATGAATGCAGCACAGTACTCAAAACCTTTGAAAGAGTTCTTGGTGAAGAGTTAACCCGAAAAACACATCGTTATGGCGGGTGGATACTTTTGTTGGTTGCTTTGTTGGTATCCGCAGTGGCTTTTAGTCAGACACCGCAGAGAAAAGGCCCGCCGGTACAGACAATCCGGGGAATGGTTATTGACGGGGATTCAAAACACCCGATACCGTATGCAACGGTGAGATTATCCGAAAAAGAGGGAACTGGTACGATAACAGACAGTCTCGGTCGTTTCAGCATACCACAGGTTCCTGTTGGACGGCATACGGTAGAGGCAGCCTTTATGGGATATGAACCGGGTATTTTCAGAGAGATACTGGTAACTTCCGCCAAAGAGGTTTATTTGGAAATTCCTTTGAAAGAAAGTGTAAACGAACTCAATGAAGTAGTGATTCGTGCCAGGACCAATAAAGAGGAAGCGATGAATAAGATGGCTACTACTGGAGCCCGTATGTTGAGTGTGGAAGAAGCGAGCCGCTATGCCGGAGGTTTTGACGACCCTGCCCGTTTGGTATCTTCCTTTGCCGGAGTGGCCCCCAGTGTATCTTCCAATGGAATATCCATTCATGCAATGCTCCCCATCTGTTGCAGTGGCGATTGGAAGACGTTGAAATTCCGAACCCGAATCACTTTGCGGATATTGCCACATTGGGTGGAGGGATACTTTCATCTCTTAGTTCGCAGGTATTGGGTAATTCCGATTTCTTTACCGGAGCTTTTCCGGCAGAATATGGAAATGCGGTATCTGGTGTGTTTGATATGAAATTGCGTAATGGAAATAACCAGAAGAATGAGAATACGCTTCAAGTGGGCATCATGGGAATTGATGTAGCTTCCGAAGGACCGTTAAGCAAGAAGCACAAAGCATCCTATATTTTCAATTATCGGTATTCCACAACAGGACTTCTGAACTTGGAGGGCGGAAAGATGGACTATCAGGACTTGAACTTCAAACTGAATTTCCCGACACAGAAAGCAGGAACATTCTCTGTCTGGGGAACCAGCCTGATTGATAAATTCGGCAGTGATTTTGAAAAGAATACGGATAAATGGGAATATATGAGCGACCGTAGCGAATCAAAAGACAAACAGTATATGGCTGCCGGAGGTATCAGCCACCGTTATTTCTTCAACAATGACGCATCACTGAAAACCACTATTGCCGGTACTTATTCGCAATTGGACGGTGGAGCAACCATGTTTAACCACTCTTTGGAATCCACCCCCTACATGGATCTTAACTCAAAACATACTAACTTAATACTAACTTCGACTTTTAACCGTAAATTCAGTAACCGTTTTACTAATAAGACAGGATTTACGTATAATGCCATGTTCTATCAAATGAATCTTGCCATTGCTCCTTATGAAGCCGAATCACTGGAAACCGTATCTCAAGGAAAAGGTAATACGAGTCTGATATCTGCTACAATAGTTCTTCTGTAGGATTGACGGAACGCTGGACGCTCAATGCCGGTATTTACGGGCAATTTCTGACTCTGAATAATAAATGGTCTGTTGAACCCGTATTGGTTTGAAATGGCAAGCTACTCCGAAAGCAACTTTTGCACTGGCTTATGGTATGTACAGTCGCATGGAGAAAATGGACGTCTATTTTGTGAAAACGAAAAGTACAGGAGACAAATCCGTCAACAAGGAACTCGATTTCACCAAAGCGAAGCACGTCATGTTATCTTTTGGATACAAAATATCCGATCGCATGAATCTGAAAATAGAACCTTATATCCAATTTCTCCATGATGTGCCTGTGATGGCTGACAGCTCTTATTCCGTACTCAACCGTTCTGATTTCTATGTGGAAGACGCATTGGTTAATAAAGGAAGAGGACGCAACATCGGTATTGACATCACTTTAGAACGTTTCCTGGAAAAAGGACTCTATTACATGATTTCCGGTTCTCTTTTCGATTCCCGCTACCGGGGCGGAGACGGTGTGTGGTACAATACGAAGTTTAATCGGAATTATGTCATCAACGGACTGATTGGAAAGGAATGGATGCTGGGACGTAACAGACAGAATATTCTTAGCATCAATCTGAAATTGACCTTACAAGGAGGTGACCGGTATTCTCCGATTGACAGGGAAGCAACGATGAATCATCCTGATAAAGAGGTACAGTATGACGAAACGAAAGCATTTTCTAAACAGTATTCTCCCATGCTTATCGGCAACTATACCGTGAGTTACCGCATCAACAAGAAGAAAGTCTCTCATGAGTTTGCAGTGAAAGGACTTAATTTTACCGGTGCGAAAGAACACTATGGACATGAATATAATGTGAAAACTGGAAAAATTGATGTTAGTGACGGTTCTACAACATTGACAAATGTGAGTTATAAACTTGAATTTTAAATAACCGATATAGAAGTCCAACCGGAAAAATGTTTTATCTTCGTCCCCGGAGATAAAACATCTTCCCTGATTAAATACACGATGGCTGAAACAATAACAACAGACAATAAATCTACTTTATTATATCGATTCCTCGTTAGTCCGGAACTTCGATGGGCGCGTTATCTGGTGCTTATTATGGTGTTGGCTACCATATCATTCAATCAGGTTTTTATTATATTCCTCGATTATCGGGATATATTGGGAGGATGGATTTATACATTCACTTTCTTATATCTACTGACTTATATAGGAGTTATTTATCTGAATCTTTTCTGGCTCTTTCCAAAGTTTTTGCTGAAAAAGACGCTATCTAACCTACATATCCTTACTTTCAGTAGCAATGATGCTTGCCCTGGCAATACAAATGGCAACGGAATATGTATCTTATTCCTGCTGGCCGGAATTTTACGAACGTGCTCCTATTTCTCCATACCTATAGTGATGGATTATATATCTTCTTTCATGTTGTCCACACTCTGCATGATAGGAGGAACAATGACCGTTCTCCTGAAAGAATGGATGATAGATCATCAACGTGTCTCACAAATGGAAAAGGTTCACGTTCTTTCGGAAGTGGAACAGCTAAAAGAACAAGTCAGCCCCGAACTTCTTTTCAAAACATTGCATCATTCGGGGGAACTGACATTGAGCGAACCGGAAAAAGCTTCGAAGATGCTGATGAAATTAAGTCAACTACTTCGCTATCAGCTATATGATTGCAGCAGAACAAAGGTATTGCTTAGTAGTGAAATTAATTTCCTGAATAATTACCTGACCTTGGAACAGAATTCTCAGGCACAATTCAATTATGAACTGCTTGCGGATGGAGAAGTAAATAGAACACTGGTTCCACCCTTGCTTTTCATTCCATTTGTGCAATATATTGTAAAATCAATCAACGAACAGCGAACATCAATCCCTGTTTCTCTCAAAATCCATTTGAAAGTAGAAGAGAACACAATTATATTCACTTGTCTTTGCCTACAAGTGAATCTTTTGGAAGATAAAGGACTTGAAAGAATCCGCCAAAGACTGAACTTATTATATGGCAATCGTTACAGACTATTCCTGACGACAGAAAGCATCTGGTTGGAATTGAAAGGAGGTGAAGTATGAACCTGAATACAGAACATAGAAGAATGGAAGATAAAAGCGTTACAGCTTTTCTGCTAAGTCCTCATTACCGGACATGTAGACATCTGTTACTGCAAATAATAGTTCTTTTGATGACTATTAATGTCTTTTGGTACGAACCTTTGCAGTCAGTTTCTTTTTGGCGGCGTTTTGGTGGATTCCTGGCATATTTTGTTTCCATTAATACGGTAATCTATATGAACCTGTATATATTAGTACCCTGTTTTCTGTTGAAGAACCGTTTGGGGCACTATGTCCTGGCGGCTGTCCTGACGAATTTGGTAGTCATCGTCTTCCTTTCAGTCACCCAGGGATTACTCTTTGAAGTAATTCTGCCCGGAAAAGATCCTGCAGATTCGCTACTTTCATTAATACTTTTTCGGGGATACTGACCATCGGTTTTGTTACCGCAGGTTCGGCAGCCATATCCTTGTTTACCCATTGGTTGCGTTATAACCTGCGTATTGACGAACTCGAGTCCACTACTTTGCAATCCGAACTGACATTTCTGAAGAATCAGATTAACCCGCATTTTCTTTTCAATATGCTGAATAATGCCAATGTCCTGATAAAGAGAAATCCGGAAGAAGCTTCCAAAGTACTTTTTAAACTGGAAGATTTGCTACGGTATCAGATTAACGACAGTTCGCGTGAAAGAGTTTCATTGGCTTCGGATATCCGTTTCCTGAATGACTATCTGAATTTGGAAAAGATACGCCGTGACAATTTCCAGTTTACGTTGAGGCAGGAGGGAGAAGTGGATTCCATTTGGATTCAGCCTTTGTTATTCATTCCTTTTGTGGAAAATGCGGTGAAACATAGTTTTGATAGTGAGCATTCTTCGTATATCCATGTCTTTTTTAAGGTGGATGCTCACCGACTGGATTTCCGGTGTGAGAATTCTAAACCGGCTGTTGCAGTCCAGCAGGGTAAAGTCGGTGGAATCGGACTTGCCAATATCCAGCGTAGGTTAGGATTACTGTATCCTGAACATTATAAGTTGGAACAAAGAGAAGATGAAAATCTCTATTCTGTAATTTTAAGTATAACATTATGAATTGTATCATTGTAGATGATGAACCCTTGGCACGTGAGGCATGAAGTTATTGATAGAAGAATCCGATAACCTCCAGTTGATAGGCAGTTTTAACAGTGCTGCAACTGCTTCCGACTTTATGGAGCAACAGGGAGTCGATCTGGTTTTTCTGGATATTCAGATGCCTGGGATACAGGAATAGAGTTTGCCCGTACAATTTCCAAAAAGACACTGGTTATTTTCACCACAGCCTATACAGAATATGCGTTGGATAGCTATGAAGTAGATGCAATCGACTATCTGATTAAGCCTGTCGAAGCGGAACGTTTTCAAAAGGCGGTGGATAAAGCGTTATCCTATCATTCTCTATTATTGAAAGAAGAAAAAGAAGCTATCGAAACGATTGTTGCCGCTGAATATTTCTTCGTAAAGGCAGAGCGCCGGTATTTCAAGGTGAATTTCTCCGATATTCTCTTTATTGAGGGATTGAAAGATTACGTCATTCTTCAACTGAACGACCAGCGTATCATTACTCGCATGAGCCTGAAAGCCATATTCGATTTATTACCAAAATCTATTTTTTTGCGGGTGAATAAATCCTATATCTCAATACCGATCACATCGAGTCATTTGACAATAATGATATATTTATAAAATCGTATGAAATTGCTATCGGTAATAGTTACCGGGACGACTTCTTTGAAGGTTTTGTAATGAAACAAAGATTGTGATTTTTCATTTTTGTTTGGTTACATAATTTTCAAATGGTATATTTGTAACCAAAATAAAGAATACGTGATTGGCACAACAGACTATATTAGTATTAAGTTAACTGATGAGACGCAGTTTCGTTCTATATTCGACAAATATTACATATCTCTATGTATGTTTGCTAATCAGTATGTCGAAAATGATGCATTAGCGGCTGATATTGTTCAGGAGTGTTTTGTGAAGTTGTGGCAGTTACGCGATGATTTCATGTATGTGCATCAGATTAAATCATTCCTCTACACGTCGGTACGCAATAAATCTTTGAATGAACTGGAACATACCAAAGTCATGAACGAGTATGCACAGAAAGTTCAGGAAATGAGTAAAGACTCTTTTTTTCAAGACAAGGTCATTGCAGAAGAAAGTTACCGGATATTGGTGGATGCCATTGAAAAACTGCCACCGCAGATGAAAAGCATTATGCAACTGGCACTTGAGGGAAAAAGCAATCCGGAAATTGCTGAAACACTGAATATTTCCGGTGAAACGGTACACTCCCAGAAAAAGATTGCCTACCGTAAATTACGCGTATATTTGAAAGACTATTACTACCTGGTTTTTTACTTTTTATAGTTTCTTTTAAAAAAAATCATTTTAATACACCCTGATTTTCAATTCACCTGTTTTAGTATAAACAACGATTAAAACATGTGAATTATGATAAACCAACATTTTTATATTGCAAGACTCATTGCCAGATACTTATCTGATGAAATCGAGGAAGAAGAACAGGCGGAACTGACTCGGTGGAGAAATGAATCGTCCGAAAACGAACGGCTTTTTCGGGAAATCTGCAAGGAAGAGAACATAAAGCAGAATATGCAGAAGCGGCAAACTTTCCATACAGAGGACGGATGGGAGGGAGTGCAAAGAAAAATCCAACGCCATCGGTTCAGACATCGGATACTGAATATATGTAAATATGCTGCTATTTTCATTTTTCCGGTGGTTGTTGCTACTGTGGCAATATATAAGAGCGGTAATGAACCCCAGCCGTTATCTCAAGTAGCGGAACAAATTGTTCCGGGTGGTAAGAAAGCCGTTCTTATTCTGGATAATGGAGAAGCAATTGATTTGAAGTCTACCTCCGGCGTGGAATTGAAAGAAAAAGATGGTACAGTTATTCTGGTGGATTCTACAGCATTGAATTATCAGCAGGCTCCCGCCCGGACATCCGAAAAACTTGCATATAATAAGGTAAACGTTCCTCGTGGTGGTGAATATCAGCTGACGTTGAGCGATGGAAGTAAAGTACAGTTGAATTCTATGAGTTCCATCCGTTTCCCTGTTCAGTTTGCACAGGATTGCCGTCTGGTAGAACTGGAGGGAGAGGCCTATTTCGAAGTAAGCAAAACCGGACAGCCTTTTATTGTACAAACCAAAGGGATGAAAATAGAAGTATTAGGAACTTCTTTTAATATATCAGCTTACGCAAACGAAGAATATCAAACTACACTTGTCAGCGGTTCGGTAAAAGTACAGACTGAAAATGGAAGCAACCGGTTCTGAAACCATCGGAACAGGCTTGTATTACTCCGGGCAGCAACCAGATCAATGTACGCAATGTAGATACTGCATTTTATACTTCATGGATACATGGAAAGATCAATTTCAAGGACCAGCGATTGGACGACATCATGAAAACTCTTGCCAGATGGTATGATATGGATGTAGTCTATGAGAATGAGGCGACGAAAGAGTTACGCTTCGGTTGCTATGTTAACCGCTATAATGAGATTACCCCATTGGTGAAATTGTTGGAGCAAACGGGTAGAGTAACTGTCACAGTAGAAGGAAAAACTATCAAAATATTCACTAATCATTAATCGCTGTTTTATGGAAAAACTACGTAATGTTGCCAGATTTGGGAAATATGGAAAACGTCTTTGTATGATGTTCCTTTTTCTCTGTATTACGACTTCAGGCTGATGCGCGCATCTGTATTCGCACAGACCACGGTTACAGCCAAATTCAGAAATGTAACACTGAATGAAGTTCTTTGGGAAATTCAGAAACAAACGGACTTTACCTTTATCTACAGCACAAATGATGCAAAGAAAGTCAGAGTGGAAAATCTGGATGTGAAGAATGAGCTGATTTCTGAAGTGCTTAACAAATGCCTGCGAAATAGCGGACTGACTTATACGGTTCATGATGGAGTAATTGCCATCCGTAAGGCTGAACCCGTTAGGACGGAAACTGTTGCACGTGAGAAATATACGATTACAGGGAAAGTAATTGAAGATAGTGGAGAGCCGATAATCGGAGCTAATGTCATCGTGAAAGGTACAACTAACGGTATGATGACTGATATGGACGGTAATTTCCATCTGGAAGTTACAGACAAGAAAGTGACTCTGATGGTTTCTTATATCGGTTATACGTCACAGGAGGTAGTTGCAACTCCCGGCAAGCCGATGAGCATAATCCTGAAAGTGGATAATAACCTGTTGGACGAAGTGATTGTAACGGGATATGGTACTTTCAAGAAATCGGCTTATGCAGGTTCTGCTAGTATCGTAAAGACAGATGCTGTGAAAGATGTGCCTAATGTATCTTTCCAACAGATGTTGGAGGGGGCGGCTCCCGGTGTCAGCGTAAATACCGGTTCGGGTATACCGGGTTCGTCAACGTCCATCCGTATCCGTGGCATGGGTTCGTTCAATGCCTCCAATTCTCCGCTGTATGTAGTGGATGGTGTTCCCGTATTGTCGGGTAATATTGGTGCATCTGGTAGTGATTCCGGTTTGGATGTAATGTCTACCTTGAATACATCGGATATTGAAAGCATCACTGTTATCAAGGATGCCGCTGCTGCTTCACTTTATGGTTCACGTGCAGCGAATGGCGTTGTCATTATTACTACGAAACAAGGAAAAGCAGGTAAACCGGTCTTTAAATTGAAATCGGATTGGGGATTCTCTAATTTTGCCATGCCTTTCCGCGAATTGATGGGCGGACAGGAACGTCGTAACCTGATCCATGAGGGGCTTCGAAATTATGCTTTAACTTATAGCGGTAAGACCGATGATGAGGTGGGACTTCATCAGGGGATGACCGAGAATGAAGCATGGGCTTATGCCGATTCGAATATTGACCAGTATGCACCGATCCCTTGGTGTGGTTTTGTAAATTGGGATGATTATCTGTTCCGTAACGGTAGCCACCAGAATTACGAGTTTTCAGCTTCCGGCGGACAGGAAAAGATTAAATACTATACGTCCATCGGCTATATGAAGCAGGATGGTGTTACGATAAACTCCGGTCTGGAACGTATTTCTGCACGTTTGAATGTAGACTATCAAATGGCTAAATGGATGAATATCGGTGCAAAGATACAGTTCTCCAAAGTGAATCAGGATACTTATTCGGAAGGGACATCGTATACTTCTCCAATTTACGGTACGCGTAATGGAGCCACACCGTCTGACCCTATATGGAATGAAGACGGCACCTGGAACCGTGCATTAATCAAATTGGATGACCGTAATCCGATGTTATCAAATTCTTATAATTTTAAGAGAGAATATGCGACTCGTTCTTTCAATACCGTATATGCATCATTCGATATTTGGAAAGGAATCAAGTTTGCGTCTACATTCAGCTATGATTTTGTGATGAACAAGTCTCGTGCATGGAAAGACCCGCGTACCAGTGACGGTGACGATGATAACGGGCGTTTCAGCAAAGATTATAATGATATTACCAATATGACATGGTCTAATATTCTGACTTATCAGACAAAGATCAAGAAAAAACACAATCTGGACCTTTTGGTTGGTTATGAAATCAACAGTAAGGAGTCGGATGGACTGGGAACTACTATCTCTAATTTTGCACGCTGGGATAAGCCGGAAGTCAACAATGGTGTAGTGTATCAGAGTATGGGAGGTTCTAACAGTACGACGCGTATTGTCTCTTATATTACACGTGCCAACTATGATTATGACAACAAATACTATCTGGGAGCGAGTTGGAGAACAGACGGAAGTTCGCGATTGGCAAGAGAGAATCGTTGGGGAAATTTCTGGTCATTGTCCGGTGCATGGAGAGTGAGTAGCGAGAGTTTTATGAAACCTCTTCAGAACTGGTTAAGTGACTTGAAACTTAGAGTTTCTTACGGTGTGAACGGAACTCTGCCGTCTTCTTATTATGGATATATGGGATTGAGCAGTCTGACTAGTAATTATAACGATAATCCGGGTATCACGCAGTCGCAACTGGAAAACAAGGAACTGACTTGGGAAACCAACTACAACTTCAACTCCGGTATCGACTTGGGATTCTTCGACAACAGACTGAATGTTACATTTGAATATTACGTTCGTACAACGAAAAATCTGCTTTACAGCCGGCCATTATCTCTTGCAACAGGTTTCTCAAGTTATCTTGCCAACATAGGCAAATTACAAAACAAGGGATATGAATTGGAAATTCGTTCAACTAATATCGAGACAAAAGATTTTCGTTGGAGCACTAGTTTGAATCTGGACATAATGCCAATAAAATCCTGAAGTTGGACGGAGATTTGAAACAAGTAACCAGCGGAACATCTATTCATAAGGTAGGTTTGCCCTATTCTACCTATTATATGATTGAATTTGCAGGCATCGACCGGTAGACGGTGAACCGATGTTCTATAAGAATACGACGGATGAAAACGGAAATCTGAACAAAGAAACTACTAAAGATCCGCGTAGTGCGGAAAAAGTGATACTGCAATGTGCCGATCCTACTATCACCGGTGGATAGGTAACAGCATCTCTTATAAGTGGTTTGATCTGAATTTTAACGTGAATTTCTCTTTTGGGGCATGGAACTATGACGGCGCGGCAGGCAAACTGGAACACGGTGGCGACGGAACGCTGAATATTCCTATTTATTACCGGAAACGTTGGCAGAAGGAGGGTGATGAAACGAGTATTGAACGTTTTGTAGTCGGTAGATCAATTTCCATGACCGATTATGCTACCACACGTCGTTTATACAGTGAGATTATGTTCGTCTGAAGAATCTGACTTTCGGCTTTACACTGCCGAAGACATGGACCCGGAAAGTGGTATAGACAATATACGTCTGTATGCATCGGGCAATAACCTGTTAACTTGGGCGGCATACGATTATATTGACCCCGAATCGGGTTCATCACCTAGTTGGGATACTCCTCCGATGAGAACTTATACATTCGGTTTGGAAGTGAAATTCTAAGTGCATTAATCTATAAATGAATAAGTATGAAAAAGATAAAATATATAGCTTTAGGTGCCTTTGCAACCTTATTGAGTAGTTGCGGAAATGATTGGTTGGATTTGCAATCTTCCACAGCTATAGAACTGATGGTTCATTGACCGAATTAAGAGATTTTGAATTTGTGCTGAATGGTGCATACAGCAGTATGCAGTCATCCAGTTATTATGGAGCAGATATGTTCTGTTATGGTGATTTGAGGGGAGATGACATGAAATCTTATAAGTCTTCCAGCACCAATGTCAGTTTCTATACATTCAAGTACAATAAGACGAATGGACCTAGTGGTTTCTGGGGGATGTACTACGGTATTGGTAAGAACCTGAACATTTTATTCCGGGATATTGAAAAGATAAAGCTTGTTCCCGATCGGGAAATTACAACTCCGAAACTGGAGAAGCTGACAGAGCAGGAGTATTATAATGACTTGAAAGGAGAGGCTTTGGCAATACGTGCCTTGTTGCTGTTCGATATGACACGTATTTACGGGTATCCTTATCTGAAAGATAACGGGGCATCACTGGCTGTGCCCATTATTGATAAAGTGGTAGAAGATAAGAATATCAAACCTTCCCGCAATACGACCGCCCAATGTTATAAGGCCATCACAGACGACCTGACAGATGCGGTGAAGCTGCTTCGTCCGGTAAAGAAAGAGGGTAAGATCAATAAATGGGGGGCAATGACATTATTAAGCCGGGTTTATCTCTATATGGGGAATGACAAAGAGGCATACGATGTGGCTGCCGAAGCTATCAAAGGTGCGGAAAAACAAGGCTATAAGTTGTGGACCAATGATGAATATGCCAAGATATGGCTACTCCGTTCAATAGTGAACTGTTGTTCGAAATTGTGAATCTGACAACTGATAGTCCGGGAAAATCATCCATCGGTTATCTTAGCACCAAATATAATCTGATAGCTACCGAAAAGTATTGGAAAGACTACATGAAAGACAATTCCGATGATGTTCGTAGTCAGATGGTGTCTACGGCAAGTAGCAGTAAACCTTATTGCTTGAAATATCCGGCACAAGGTTCTAAATCGTATGAAGATGCCAATATCCCGGTTTTCCGTCTGTCGGAACTCTATCTGAATGCGGCTGAAGCTGCGATTAAGAGGAATGATATACCTAATACGCGCAAGTATCTGAAACCTATTTATGCACGTACGGGTAAGGATCTGGATGCTGTGGCGGATGAAGGTATAAATCTGGATCTGGTGCTTGAACAGCGCCGCATTGAATTTTGGGGAGAGGGACAACGTTTCTTTGATTTACTTAGAAATAACAAGAAAGTGATACGTGAAGATTATTTGAGCGAAGTTCCCAATGAAGCAGTAGAGTTTGATTGGAGTTATTATAAAATCGTTCTTCCTGTTCCTAACCACGAAATGGAGTACAATGAAAATATGGTTCAGAATCCGGAATATGAATTGCATTAATTAACGCATTAACGTATAGAAATTATGAAAAAGATATATAGCATCTATTTCCTTTTGGGTTTGTTCATCACGGCCTTTTATTCGTGCGGGGAAGATCTGACTCCCGTGGGACCGGATATAGCTGAAATCACTCATTTCCGTAATGATGGTCCTTACCTTTTCTATGAAAACGGTAGACTTAAAATTCTGGAAGTGACTAAAGATAATGCATTGAACATTCGTGAAGAATCCGGATTACCGGCCGGATTGAAACTGGATGTGTATTCGGATGATAATCAGCTCCTTTTTCAGGTACCCATTAATAAGATTGAGAATTTTGAACGTCCGGCATGGGAAAACCGTACCGAGTATGCTAAAACATTTGCCGTATCCGACCTTCACGGGCGTTTCGACTTGTTTGCCGCTATTCTGAAAACAGGGGAAGTGATTAATGATAAATATGAATGGATATATGGCAGTAACCATTTGGTGATTGATGGTGATATTTTCGATCGTGGAGCAGACGTACTTCCTATTTTATGGCTCATATACAAATTGGAATTTGAGGCGAAAACTGTTGGCGGCAGAGTGACAACCATCTTGGGGGATCACGAAGAAATGATAATGCGTGATAATCTGAAATATACGTATGCCAAGTACAACACTCTTTCGCAAAGAGCGATGAACATGACCTATGGAAAAATGTGGGGACTGACGAATGTGATGGGTAACTGGCTGTGTTCTAAAAACACCATTCAGATTGTAGGTGAAAACCTTTATGTTCATGCAGGATTGAGTAAGGTGTTTATGGAACGCGAAGAGACAATTCCCGAAATCAATGAACTGGTGAGCAAGAGCATTTACCTTTCAAAAGAGGAACGGAAAAAACAATATCCGGATATTGCCGATTTCCTTTATAGTGATAGTTATAACGGTCCGTTGTGGTATCGTGGAATGGTTAAGACTGGCAGTGAGTACAGTCCGATAAAGGAAGCGGATGTAGATAAACTTCTGGCTCAATATGATGTCAAACGTATTATTATCGGTCATACGGAAAATAGTCGTGTGAAGTATACCTATAATAAAAAGGTATATGATATTTGTGTTAATCATCCCAAGGCTTTTGAAAAAGAGACTCGTGCCGTGGTTATTGAAGGAGATGATATTAAAGCCATCAATGACGAAGGAGAATTAGTAACGATTAAAAAATAAATTTCAAGAAAGAAAAGAATATGAGCACTCGTTTTTTGAGATTATTTCTTTCTACTCTTGTTCTCGTTTTAATAAGTTCCGGCATTCAGGCCGGAACTTATCATTCAGGAGATAAGAAGAAAGAGAAAAAAGAGAAATTGTCTGGTGACGGACCCTATATACTCTATCAGGCAGACGGTAGTACACGGGTTATTAATGTCAATAAGAAAGGACGGATTACAGACAAGACTTATGCGACATTACCTAAAGATTTCAGTTTCCGTGTGACGGATCATGAGGGACGGTATCCATTTGATGTAAAACTCCATCCATTGAAAAGACCGGAGTGGCAATATACCCGTCCGGAAAAAGTTTTTGTGATGTCCGATCCTCATGGGCGGCTGGATTGTGTGATTAGCCTGTTGCAAGGAAACGGAGTGATTAATGATAACTATCAGTGGAATTTCGGTAGTAATCATTTGGTGATTATCGGAGATATTTTCGACCGTGGCAAGGATGTACTGCAGATCTTCTGGCTGTTCTATAAATTAGAAGACGAAGCGGTTAAAGCGGGAGGTCATGTCTCTTTCCTTTTGGGAAACCATGAGGCTTTGGTGTTGTCTAACGATCTTCGCTATACAAAAGATAAATATAAACTGCTGGCAGAAAAACTGGGAGTGGAATATCCTTCATTATTCGGCACAAATACCGAATTGGGCCGTTGGCTTGCAACACGTAATACAATGCAAATCATTGGAACCGATTTATATGTACATGCCGGATTAGGAAAATTATTCTATGATAAGGACTTGAATATCCCCACTGTGAACGAGGAAATGAGCCGGGCGACTTTTCATGAGCAAAAAAGAGCGTAAGGCACTTTCTCCATTGACTGATTTTCTGTATGGCAATGACGGTCCGATCTGGTATCGCGGCCTGGTGAGAGAAGATCCAAGTATAAGCGTTGGTACAGGACTCTTTACAAATGATGTTGGATCGTTATATGGTAAAACATATCCTTGTGGGGCACACTATCTTCAAGGATATTTCAACCTTTTATAATGGTAAAGTCATCGCTGTCAATGTTGACAATAAGGAGAATCGGAAGAAAAAGCGTGGACGGGCTGTATTGATAGACAATGGAGTTTATTACGTCGTTGGTGACGACGGGGTTCAGAGAAAACTATAATGAGTTTAACTAGAACTAGCCCCCTATCCATCTTCAAAAGACGAATAGAGGCAGTCACCATGACGAGAAAAAAGTCGAAGTCTATTGCTTTGTTTCGTTATTTTGTTTCAGAAGAAATTCATCAATTGCTTTTTTAAGCTGGTCTTTGGGCATAGCTCCTGCATGATTCTAGGTTCCTCTTTCATTGGAATCATCAATAGGGTAGGGATGCTGCGGATACCGAATGCCGCTGCCAGATCTTGTTCTTTGTCCACATCAATCTGGTAGATATCTACTTTACCGCTATATTCTTTGCTAAGTTCTTCCAGAATCGGGTGCATCACCTTACATGGACCGCACCAGGTAGCATAGAATCTACGATAGCAGGACGGCCTGCCCTCAAATTTCCAATCGTTCGGATTGGCTTCATAATTATATACTTCTTTAAAAAATCGGATCTTTATTTAATGCTACTACTTCCATTTTATTATCCTCCTTTGTTGATTCATTACTCTTTTTATTTTTTCCGCTGTTGCCTGCACAAGCTGTGGTTGCCAATATAACGGCAAAGGCACTCAATAAACCTTTCATTAGTTTCATATACTATTCTTTCTTTTTGTTTTCTATGTTGCAAAGATAGGGGATATAAAGGGAGTAAAAAATAGCAATTTGACAGAAACTCTTGGCAAAACTTCCCTCGGATAGTTACTGAACGCTAAAATTTGTCTATTATTCTTTGGAGGAAATAAAAATAAGCACTACTTTTGCCGCGATAAAATGAGTATTCACCCTTTAAAAACAGATGGAAAGGGTATTAATTATGTTGGAGCTATAATATTTTCAAATTAGGACTAAGTTGTCTCGTCGGGAGGATGAGACTTTGCAACTTATTGTTTTTACACTGAACCTATGGTTCTTATATTGACCGCAATTCTACTAACAAGCGGTAATCGTTGATTAGTCCTGCAATCACTTTTTTATATTTTAAATTAATCACTTCAATGCGGTGGTGAGGTATTTCATATCCATATCCAAAGCATTGGTATCACGTGTATTGCATTGTTGTCTGCCGGTGAGGCCGACAGGGAATGCTGTATGCGAACGAAAAAAGAGTATGGGAATACGATTAAAAGATTTAAGCAAACTGGGATACCGGGATAATGTTGCCCGTAGTCTGGTAGTGGACATTGTGAGCAAACATTGCAAATACGACACTAAAGAACAGATTGAAATGACATTGAGCGATATACTCGAGCATCCCGAATTTTACAAAAATAATGAAATTTGGAATAAGCTGGCCGAACGCCTTTCGCCTACTATCATAGCGAAAGAGTTTATAGCTTATGATTTATTGGATGAGCCGTTGATGTATAAACCTATGGAGGTAAATTTATCGAAACGCTTGCCAAACAACAGATGAACCTGGCTATGCGCTTACCTGTAACGGTGGCCGGAGCATTGATGCCTGACGCTCATGCCGGATACGGGTTACCTATCGGTGGAGTGCTTGCTACGGATAATGTAGTGATTCCGTATGCCGTAGGCGTTGATATCGGTTGTCGGATGAGCCTGACGGTATTTGATGCCAGCGCTGACTTCCTGAAACGATATACCTATCAGATGAAAGAAGCCTTGAAAGATTTCACTTATTTCGGTATGGATGGCGGATTGGGTTTTGAGCAAGAACATGAGGTGTTGGATAGGGAAGAATTCCGTTTGACGCCTTTGTTGAGAGATTTGCATGGAAAGGCAGTACGTCAACTGGGGAGTTCCGGTGGTGGCAATCATTTTGTGGAGTTCGGCGAGATCGCTCTGCAAGAAAATAACGTGTTGAATCTTCCAGAAGGAAATTATCTGGCATTGTTGTCACATTCCGGTTCACGAGGATTGGGAGCTGCCATTGCCAAATATTACAGCCTGTTGGCACGTGAAGTGTGCAGGCTTCCCCGTGAAGCACAGCATTTTGCCTGGCTGGATTTAAATACTGAAGCGGGGCAGGAGTATTGGATGAGTATGAATCTGGCAGGTGATTATGCCCGTGCCTGTCATGAGCGAATTCATTTGAATTTGGCGAAAGCATTAGGGTTGAAGCCGCTCGCTAATGTCAACAACCATCATAACTTCGCTTGGAGAGAGGAAATAGCACCGGGGCGTATGGCAATCGTGCATCGCAAAGGAGCTACTCCGGCACAGAAAGGACAAGCGGGATTGATTCCCGGTAGCATGGCTACTGCAGGTTATCTGGTTTGTGGCAAAGGATGGAAGCTGCTTTAAATTCGGCTTCTCATGGAGCCGGCAGGGCGATGTCCCGCCAGAAGGCAAAAGATAGTTTTACGCAATCGGCTTTGAAGAAACTACTGTCGCAGGCGGGAGTGACTTTGATTGGTGGGAGCGTGGAAGAAATGCCACTGGCATATAAAGATATTGACAGAGTGATGTATACACAGGAAACGCTGGTGGAAGTGCAGGGTAAATTTATGCCTCGCATCGTTCGAATGAATAAGGAGTGATGTGATGAAAGAAATTAGTATTTAATTAAAAAAAGAAAGAATGATATCAGAGAAATATGGTCGCACTTATCACTATCCGTTCTCTCCCGGAACGACTAGTGACGACCGGATTAACCATACGTATTGGGAGGACATCCAACGGATTCGGACATTGGTGCATACCGAGAAGCTGGATGGAGAGAATAATTGTTTAAGTCAGTGGGGTGTTTTTGCCCGTTCGCATGCTGCTCCTACTACTTCACCTTGGACGAGGCAACTGCGTGAGCGTTGGGAATTGATAAAGAATGATTTGGGTGATATAGAAATCTTTGGAGAGAATCTATATGCCGTACATTCCATAGAATATCAGCGATTAGAAACGCATTTTTATGTTTTTGCAGTCCGCTGTATGGATCAGTGGCTGTCGTGGGAAGAAGTAAAGTTTTATGCAGCTTTATTCGACTTTCCTACTGTTCCGGAGTTGAAGATAGAGTCTGTTTCCGGTTTGACACCGGAACTATTAAAACAGGAAATCATCCGTATGTCACAAGAACCGGCTATCTTCGGCTCTTGTGAACCGTGGACGAAAGAGGTTTGTACCGTGAGGGAGTAGTCAGCCGCAATGTCGGAGAATATCTGGTAAGCGAATTTGCACATAATGTATTTAAGTATGTGCGGAAAGGACATGTTAAAACAGACGAGCATTGGACACGTAACTGGAAGCGTGCCCCGCTTGTTTGGGAATTTAATAATGAAAAGGAGGAATAAAGATGAATTGGAAATTGATAGAAGATAAATCGTGGTGCTCACTCGAACAACTGTTCGAGTGGGTGCGCGAAATGAATACTGTTCAGCAGGATATTCGTTATCATGCCGAGGGAAGTGTAGCCGAACATACCCGTATGGTGTTGGAGGCATTGCAGCAGTCTTCCGCTTATCATTCTCTTTCTACTTTGGAGAAAGAAATCATTTGGACATCTGCCTTGTTGCATGATGTTGAAAAACGTTCAACTTCCGTGGATGAAGGAGAGGGGCGGGTATCTGCTAAAGGACATGCCAGAAAAGGAGAGTACACTGTCCGCACTATTTTATACCGGGATTGTCCTGCTCCATTCCATATCCGGGAACAGATTGCATCTTTAGTCCGGTATCATGGATTACCTGTTTGGCTGATGGAGAAGCCTGACTCTGTGAAGAAACTCTGTGAAGCTTCTTTACGGTAGATACTTTATTACTAAAGATGTTGGCCGACGCTGATATCAGAGGACGCATTTGTGAAGATAAGAATGAACTGCTGGAAGCACTGGAACTGTTTGAGATTTTCTGCCGTGAACAGGATTGTTGGAAGAAACCAAGAGAATTTGCCACTGATTATGCACGTTTTCATTACTTCCATACTGAAGACAGTTATATCGATTATGTCCCTCACGAACAGTTTAAATGTGAAGTGACGATGTTGTCAGGACTTCCGGGAATGGGGAAGGATTATTATATTCAATCTGCTGGCATAGATGTTCCTGTGGTGAGTTTGGACGTCATTCGTCGAAAACACAAATTGAGTCCTACGGATAAGTCTGCGAATGGATGGGTAGTGCAAACAGCGAAAGAGGAAGCCAGAACGTATCTCCGCAAAGGTCAGGACTTTGTTTGGAATGCTACTAACATAACTCGTCAGATGCGTGCCCAATTGATTGGTTTGTTTGTTGATTATGGTGCAAAAGTAAAGATAGTCTATCTGGAACAACCATACCACATTTGGCGTCAACAAAATAAAAGCAGGGAATATGCACTTCCTGAATCTGTTTTAGATAAAATGTTGGATAAACTGGAGGTTCCTCAACTGGCGGAAGCGCATGAAGTCGTATATCATGTGGTATAAGCGACGTGAAAAGTTGATAAAGGTGATTCTAGAGCCACTCATTTGATGATGAGAAATAGAATTGTTATTTGTTAGAAGAATTATTGTGTATCAGAATTATATCTGTTATATTTGAGAATATTATGATGGTTGTAATTCTGATATCATGGAACACATAGTTAAAACTTATATTTTACTTTTATTCTCTTTATTAGTATCTTCTATAGGATATGCACAAGAAGAGAACGATATCATATATATTCAGGAAGGGAAATGGGGCGTTATTTTGTGTGGTGAACGTGATTATGCTTGGCTGGATAATAAAGGAGATACTATTTTCGGCTTTGGAAAATTACAGGAAATTTCAGCTGATGATGACTTTAATTTGGTCTTGGCTGAAAAAGCCTTGTAGTGAAGAGGCAGGATAAGGTGGGAGTGGTGATGAAGGATGGTGAGCAGCTAATTCCCTGCGAGTATGATTCGATTTCTTCATGGTGGGAATATGGCCTTCCGCGCATTATGTTGTGAAAGATAAAAAAGTGGGAATTGATTGATTATATCGGTAAAGTATTACTTCCTACAGAATATGATAGTTTGGATTATGTAACTAAAGATGTTGTAATAGTAACTAAGGATAGTAAATATGGAGCTGTTGATATAAATAATAGATTAGTGCTTCTTTCGAATATGATGATATTAGATTTGATATTGAGGAATGGTGTGCTACAGGTTATGAGTATATTAGATATATTTATGTGCGTAAAGATAAGAGATATTATAAATATGATAGAGAAACACCTATTATGGAAGTGATGCTTTAGAAAAGTATAATAGATAAGATATTTAAAAATTATTTGTAGTTATATTTAACAGTTTCAAGGAAAGATGTGAGAGAGAATAAGTTGAAATCACCCTCACTACGCTAATGCTGTAGTAAAGGTGATTGCTTATTTCTGGCACTTTTCGTACGTTTTCTACCAAGAAGAACCGGTTTATATCAGTGCTTTACTGCTATTTTCTTCATCGGATCCTGCATTAAGTCGTTTCTGCAAATATTTTACATTCTCAAGATGTATATAGTTAACTAAGTACATCTGCTTAAACTGCCATGTGTTTTTTAGTAGTATTCACAATACTGTATGGATTTGAACTAATTCATAGTATAGGAGTTTGAACTAAACATTACTAAAATGAATGATAGTATGATAGATGTTTTTTCCACTATGTATGACCGAATCCATACAGTTTCACTCATTTTCGCACTGTTTCATTCATTTCCGTGCAAAAACGAGCTAAATGTTTTAATATCTAATGGTTAAGCGGAAGTATTATCACGCTTTGTTAACAGTATTATTATCTTCTTCAATTTTAGGGTAATTAACTGAAAATATAAACAATAATTCCTGTAATCGCCACATATATTAAAGCATAAGGAATGGCCGCTTTCAGTATTTCCCCTTCTTTTCCCTGTTGGTTTCCCGCAGAAGTAGCAATGGCAATACTTTGTGGAGAGATAATCTTACCACCTGTGGCGCCTACCGTATTTGCAGCGGACAACCAATCCGGACTAACATGAATTTGCCCTGCAACGTTTGCTTGCAACTTTCCGAAAAGGATATTGGAAGAGGTGTCGCTTCCGGTGATAAATGTTCCCAGACAACCGATAACCGGAGCAAATAACGGATACAAACTTCCGGTAGCCGTAGCCAGTGCTGTGGCAATCACAGCGATCATTCCGGAACTATCCATAATAGTAGATAACCCCACGAGGCAGATAACCGTAATGAATGTTTTCTTCAACTGCTTCACGGTATTCCAAAGAACGATGAACAGATCTTTTACTTTAGCCCCCTGAATCAATCCACCGATAAAAGTACCGATGAAAAGCAATACTCCGGCATGAGTCAGCCAGGAAATAGTATAATTGACGGTGGACGCATTGATAGGCAGACTGATTCTCGTAATCCAATTGTTCTCTAAAGTATGACGCAATCCCGGAAAGAGCGGACTGGTCAGAATAATCAGAAACAGAATCAGTAAATAAATGCTCCATGCATTTAATATATCTTTCGTTTTCAGATGACTTTTTCGTGCTTTCTCTTCTTTGGATGCAGTAAGTTTTCCATAAATAACGATTACGATAATAGAAAGAATACTGCCGATTATGGCCGGAGATTCAGCACCCATATATTTTGCTGCCACATATTGGCTGGCTAAAGAGACTCCGCCTACCAATAAAGCCAGGAATATATTTTTCGGGAGCGATTTAAGTTTGGAGTCAGTAAGGAAAAGTAGAACCAGCGGAATCAGGAACATTAAAACGGATAATTGCAATACGACATTCGTACTAAGATGCAATACGTCCAAATTCGTTTCTTTGGCCAATACTAATACCGGAGTTCCGATTGCTCCGAAAGCAGTGGCTACACTATTGGCAATCAGACTCACCGTTGCCGAAAAGATAGGCTTGAATCCCAGACTGATAAGAATTGCCGCCGGAATAGCTACTGCTGTTCCGAAGCCGGCCATAGCTTCCAATAGACCTCCGAATCCCCAAGTCAGTAATAACACCTGAATACTTTTGTCGGTAGAAATAGAAGCGAATTGCTGTTTAATAATCTCCATCTTTTCAGTTTCAGCAATACATTATAACTGAAAATAGCCATCAAAATAATGATTAAGATAGGAGAGACAGCTTTTAATGCTCCATATAAAAAGGAGTAAAACAGATTGTCTACCGAGAAAGCGAAGCCGAAAAGAGCAATCAGCATCGTCACAATCAGAGAAATGATACTACTTTTATCACCTGACATTTTAAAAAATGCCATCAGTATAATCAACAGTAACACCGGAATAACAGCAAGGATCAAGGTCATAATTATCAGATTTAAAAAGTGGAACGTCGTTTATTATTGATATAACAAACGAACGCCCCACTTTGGTCGGTTGAATAAATAGATATTTCTGTTTATTTCATCTTCACACTTAAAATTTGTTGTAATTGTTTTAAGTTGGCAAGGGCAGCTTCGTTACCTAGCTTTGCTGCCTGCTCGAATGCGGCCATGGCACGGTTAATGTCTCCGTTAAGGAAATTGTAGACTCCGGTATTGTTTATGAATTCGGCGGTATTGTGGTCGGCTTTCTCCATAAACTTCACTGCTGCATTCAAATCTTTTTGTGATAATGCGACAGCTCCTGCGTTCAGGTTGGCTACGGCGTCAGTAGGATACATGCGTACAGCGATATCAAATACATTAACAAAATCCTTGCTACCTTTCGGATAACTGTTAGCTACCTGATACATTTCGTTCAGACTAAGATATTTCGGATTTTCCCGGATAATGATGCGGCCTTGTTCAACATCGAAATTGACAACGGTGTAGTCAATTTTGCAATTCACTTTACGCAGTCCCGGATAAATCTCTTTCAACATGGTACGGTAAGGAGCTCCTCCACCTACGCGCATGATTTCCTGTTTACGTTTGGCATCGTCAGTCGTATTTTTGATGATGTTCAGGAATGTTTCCTTCTCCTTCATCGAAGAAGATTGGAGTGCTTTTACCAATCCATCCCAGTTCTCACCACCAAAAGTCACTTTATATAGTTTGGAAGACACTTTTTCGTTCTTAACCAGGTAATCCTTCAAAGCTTCCGCACGTTTTTTGGAAAGCTGTTCATTGAAGGCAAGAGGTCCTTCCGGCGAGGCGAAACCTTCGATACTGATACCTTTTACAGTCAGGTTCCGGTCATTCTGTATTTTGTCAAACATGGCATGGATATTCACCAATTCAGCATGATTGTTCATGAAGTCGGTAAGGATCACCGATTTGTTGACCGGAAAATCCAGATGAGCTTCATATTGTTCGCTACGGTTTTTGACCACTTCTACGGTTGGCTGAATATAGGCAATGATAGGAGACATGGCACTTAAACGTTTGGCTTCGGTAGATACATCATTGGTAATCAGTTCCTGTGCATTCATTTCCTGATAATTGCCGCATCCGCATAGATTCTCTACAAGTTGTAAACTGGCATTAGCCATCCAGGGTTTGTAAGGAATCACCTGCGTATAATTAAAAGTTTCCCTTTTATTATAAGGAACGATAATGGCGGTAGGTTCTTGCTTAGTGATTGCCAGACCGCGGATATATGCTTTTTCGCGTCTTTTACCATTGACGATGATTTCTTGCAAGGGTATATTATGCTGTCCGTCCGTCAGCAGGGGAATAAGGCTTAAACTTCGGGCGGAACCTATTGTCAGATTCTTCATGTCGAAGGTCATGCCGACATAAAGAGAGTTACCTTGTTGCCATAAAGATACGTTCGAGAGAGTGAGCGCATCGTTCAGGAATTTTTGTGCATGAGCCGGTAGGATGGCGGCTGCAAAAGCTATAAATAGATAAATAAGTTTTCTTTTCATCATTGTAAGTTTTAGAGAGTTCGATTATTTGATGACATAAATGAAACTAAGACCGATTTTGGTCGGACCGAAATAATTGCGGGTGTTATGTCCCAACTTTTCACCTCCGTCACCACGAGCATACTTATCATATTCCAGACGGGCGTATCCCACTCCGATGGTAGCTTCCATACTCCATCGTTTGCTTATGATCCATTGATATCCGTAGGAAATACCGGCTCCGTACAGATTGCCGTCGTAACGGTCATGTCCCATTCCGAATATATTCAGATTGCTGACATTCATTTCTCCGTAATGTCCGTGCAAACCGAAGAAACTTCCGTTGAAACGTTCGCAGAGCCAATAGCGTAATTCCGGCTGAACGAGCCAATGTTTGATTTGACGGTCGTCACCAAACTTCCACGGATTGTAGTTACCGGATATGTCGAGAGTCAGTTTCTTTGCCAATCCCACTTCGATTCCTAAATTGGGCGTAGAAGTGGCCCAATAGAGAGCATTGGTCTTGATGGCAATTGTAGATAGGTTTCATTCCGTTGTACCTGTGCATGAATACTTGTACCGAACACGAGCAGGAAACCGGCTGCTAATAAGATTTTAATTGTTCTCATTTTGTTAGGGTATAGGTTTTATTAAAAATGATAAGCGATAAACAGAAAAGCGGGGAAGTTTGTTGTCGCAACCTGCAAAAAAAGCTCCCTAAATAAATGGATAAAGATGTTTTAAGGCATAAATGCTAACAATTTCCACGCATGATGCGTTCATTATATAAAAGTACCTTTGTGTAATCAATATGACAATGATTTCATTTATTACTGTTTATTTTTACACACACATACAACTTTAATAATTACAGCCTATGAAAGAGCTTATTAGCAACCTGGAAGTACTGAACAGGAAAGCAGAAAAAGGCGGCGGAGACGCTCGCATTGAAAAACAACATTCTGTGGGCAAGCTGACCGCCCGTGAACGCATCGATTTATTATTGGAGAAAGGTTCGTTTATCGAACTGGATAAGTTGGTAACCCATCGGTGTACCGATTTCGGTATGGAAAAGCAGAAATTCGCCGGAGACGGGGTGGTGACGGGATATGGTATGATTGGCAAGCGCCTGGTTTATGTATTCGCACAGGATTTCACCGTATTTGGAGGAGCTCTTTCGGAAACGCATGCTAAGAAAATTTGTAAAGTGATGGACATGGCCATGCAGATGGGAGCACCCATCATCGGATTGAATGACTCGGGAGGTGCACGAATTCAGGAAGGAGTACGTTCTTTGGCCGGATATGCCGAGATATTCCTGCGCAATTCTATGGCATCCGGAGTGATTCCGCAGATTAGCGCAATCATGGGACCTTGTGCCGGTGGTGCTGTTTATTCTCCTGCATTGACCGATTTTATTTTGATGGTGAAAAACTCCGGTTATATGTTTATTACAGGACCGGATGTGGTGAGAAGCGTGACACAGGAAGAAGTGACAAAAGAAGAACTCGGTGGAGTAGGCGTGCACATGACAAAGTCCGGTGTAGCCATCTTTCTGCGGAAAACGATATTGAGTGCATCAATTATATTCGTGAATTGATCTCCTATCTGCCGGGGAATAATATGGAAGAGCCTCCGTTTGTAGCGACCAGCGATTCGCCGACTCGCCTGACTCCGGAACTGGCAGATTTGATTCCGTCCAATCCGAATCAGCCGTATAATATAAAAGAGATGATAGAAGCGGTGCTGATGATAATAGTTTCTTCGAGCTTCAGGCAGAATATGCTGCGAATATTGTGACGGGATATATCCGCCTGAATGGAAAAACGGTGGGAGTGGTGGCTAATCAGCCATTGGTGCTTGCTGGTACACTGGATATCAATGCGTCTATCAAAGCCGCCCGTTTTGTCCGCTTCTGTGATGCTTTCAATATCCCTTTACTGACACTGGTAGATGTTCCGGGATTCCTTCCGGGAATCGATCAGGAATATGGCGGAATTATCCGTAACGGGGCAAAATTACTTTATGCTTATTGTGAGGCTACGGTGCCGAAAGTGACGGTTATTACCCGCAAAGCATACGGTGGTGCTTACGATGTGATGAGTTCCAAGCATATCCGTGGAGATGTAAATCTTGCTTTCCCTACCGCCGAAATCGCGGTGATGGGACCGGATGGAGCTGTGAATATCCTTTCCGTAAGGAAATAGATAAAGCCGAGAAACCCGAAGAGAAACGGAAAGAACTTCAGGATGATTATCGCGGAAAGTTTGCCAATCCTTACCGGGCGGCGGAACTGGGATATGTGGATGAAGTAATCGATCCGGCAGTAACCCGTTTGCGGTTGATTCGAAGTTTCGAGATGCTTGCCAACAAACGGCAGTCGAATCCTCCTAAGAAACATTCTAATCTACCGCTGTAAGCCTGTTTATGGATTAAATCCGTGCCTAAAATTATTAAATTGCTCTTTTAAGTTTTGACTTCTAAAAAGAAAAAGATTATGATAAAAAAAATATTAGTAGCCAACCGGGGTGAGATAGCGATGCGCATCTTTCGGACTTGTCGGGTGATGAATATCTCGACAGTGGCTGTTTATACCCATGTAGACCGCGGAGCTTTGCACGTGCGTTATGCGGAAGAAGCCTATTGCATCTCCGAATCGCCCGAAGATACCTCCTACCTAAAGCCGGAATTGATATTGTCCATTGCCAAAAAGACCGGAGCCGCTATTCATCCGGGATATGGTTTCCTGTCGGAGAATGCGGATTTTGCCCGCCGTTGCGAAGAAGAGGGAGTGATTTTTATCGGACCGAGTGCGGATATTATTTCCAAAATGGGAATCAAGACGGAGGCCCGTAAGATTATGCGGGAAGCAGGATTGCCTATTGTGCCCGGAACCGAAACACCCGTACAGGGCATTGATGAAGTGAAGAAGGTAGCTAATGAAGTTGGCTATCCCATTATGCTGAAAGCACTTGCGGGAGGTGGAGGAAAAGGTATGCGTCTGGTACGTACGGAAGAAGAGGTGGAAACTGCTCTCCGTTTGTCGCAATCCGAAGCAGGGACATCCTTTGGCAATGATGCGGTTTATATTGAAAAATATATTGAGAATCCGCATCATATCGAAGTTCAGATCATGGGAGATAAGTATGGAAATGTCGTTCATCTGTATGAACGTGAATGTTCCATTCAGCGTCGTAACCAAAAGGTGATAGAAGAAAGTCCTTCTCCTTTTGTGAAAGAGGAGACGAGAAAGAAGATGTTGAAGGTAGCCGTGGAAGCCTGTAAAAAAATAGGTTATTACAGTGCCGGGACATTGGAGTTTATGATGGATAAGGACCAGAACTTCTATTTTCTCGAGATGAATACCCGTTTGCAGGTAGAGCATCCTGTGACGGAGGAGTGCACAGGCGTTGACTTGGTACGGGATATGATAACTGTTGCTGCCGGAAATCCATTACCTTACAAACAGGATGATATTGAGTTTAGCGGAGCAGCGATCGAATGTCGTATTTACGCCGAAGATCCGGAGAATAACTTCATGCCCTCTCCCGGTGTGATTACTGTCCGTGAAGCTCCCGAGGGACGTAACCTGCGTCTTGACAGTGCCGCTTATGCCGGATTTGAAGTCTCTCTGCATTATGACCCGATGATTGCCAAGCTATGTTGTTGGGGGCGTACCCGTGCATCGGCCATTTCCAATATGGCACGTGCTTTGCGCGAGTATAAGATTCTGGGAATTAAGACAACGATTCCTTTCCATCAACGTGTATTGAAGAACGCAGCTTTCCTGAAAGGTGAATATGACACGACGTTTATTGATACACGCTTCGATAAGGAAGACCTGAAACGTCGTCAGAATACAGATCCGACAGTGGCTGTCATTGCTGCCGCAGTGCGACATTACGAGCGTGAGAAAGAAGCGGCTTCCCGTGCAACAACACTCCCGGTAGTAGGAGAATCACTCTGGAAGTATTATGGTAAATTGCAGATGACTGCTAATAATTATTGATTTGAGACTAATAAATAACGGAACAGATTATGGGTACAACATTAGCTACATATTACGCCAAGCTCCAGGATATGCCGGACAGTGAATATAAGGTGGAGATTCTGGAGGACGGACCAATCAAGAAGATTGCAGTCAATGGTAAGATATATGAGGTCGATTATAACATGGGTGGCGACTCTATCCATTCGATCATCATCGATCACCACTCGCATGGAGTGCAGATTTCTCCTTCTTCCAATAATTCATATACGATTATGAATAAAGGGGAGCTTTATCAGATTGAATTGCAGGGAGAAATGGAGAAGATACATAATGCCCGCACTGCTGCTGAATCCGTAGGGCGTCAGGTGGTACAGGCACCGATGCCGGGAGTTATCCTGAAGACGTATGTAAAGAAAGGAGATCTCGTGAAGCGGGGTGATCCGCTTTGTGTATTGGTGGCGATGAAAATGGAGAATGAGATACGTTCGGTGACGGATGGAGTTGTGAAAGAAGTATTCGTGGAAGATGGCATGAAGGTGGGATTGAACGACCGGATTATGGTAATTGAGTAATTCTTTGAAAAAAACGGGGTAAATACGTGCTTTTATTCAAAAAAATATTTACTTTTGGCAGATAAGTACGTATTTACACCGTTACATTATGAGTATCGAACAAAGCAAAGAAGCATTATTAGAACAGTTAGAAGCACTTAAAAAAGAAAACGAGCAGCTTAGAAAAGAACTTTCTACCTTAGGGATGAGAAATATAACGATCGTCCTGTTAGTTTTAAAGAAAAATATGCTGTTAGAATACTAGACTCTCTTCCCGATATGCTGACTGTCTTCAATCAGAGTGAGGTAGGTATTGAAGTTGTTTCCAATGAGGAAACCAACCATGTAGGAATATCAAACAAGGATTTTAGAGGGATGCGTATGCAGGATATGGTTCCACCGGAAGCATATCAGAATATTCACTCCAATATGCGTCATGCTATCACCACCGGAACTGTTTCAACTGCACATCACGAACTGGATTTTAATGGTGAACGCCATTATTACGAGAACCGTATTTTTCCGTTGGATGAGGAATACGTGCTGATTATGTGTCGTGATATAACGGAACGAGTAGCTACCCAAAGGCAGTTGGAAGTTTTTAAAAGTGTGCTCGATAAGGTGAGTGACAGCATTCTTGCTGTGGCGGGAGATGGAACGCTGGTTTATGCGAATAAGCAATTTATAGAAGAATACGGTGTAACGCAAGAGTTGGGTACACAAAAAGTATATGATTTGCGTGTCTCTATGACCGACAGGGGGGCGTGGGAAAAAAGATTGCAGGAAATTCGTGATAACGATGGTAGCTTTGCTTATCGGGCGGCTTATATACCTTACGGGCATACGAAGGAGAGAGTACATCAGGTATCTGCTTTTCTGATTCGTGAAAATAATCAGGAACTCATTTGGTTCTTTACGCAGGATATTACTGATGTTATCAAGAAACGGGATGAACTCCGCGAACTGAATTTATTGTTGGATGGTATTTTAAATAATATTCCGGTCTATTTGTGTGTGAAGGACCCGGAAGATGATTTTAGATATTTGTATTGGAATAAGGCATTTGCCGATCATTCAGGTATTCCGGCGTCTAAAGCTATCGGGCATACGGATTATGAAATATTTCCGGTGCATGGAGATGCGGAGAAATTCCGTAAAGATGATTTAGAATTACTTCAGACTCATAAGCGCATTGATATGCAGGAAACTTATTTGTCCGCTAATGGAGAAGCGCGTATCGTGCAGACTTGAAAGCACTTGTACCGATGGGAGGACGTAAACCGTTGCTGATTGGCATTTCATGGGATATTACTAATCTTCAGAATATTGAGCAGGAACTGATTAGGGCAAGGATTAAAGCGGAGCAATCCGACAGATTGAAAAGCGCTTTCCTTGCTAACATGAGCCATGAGATCCGGACTCCGCTGAATGCTATTGTAGGATTCTCCCAGTTATTGCCTTCTGCCGAAACTGCTGAAGAGAAAAAACTCTATTCGGATATAATCAATCAGAATTCGGATATTTTGTTGCAATTGATTAATGATATTCTGGATTTATCGAAGATAGAAGCCGGGACACTGGAATATATCAAACGTCCAATGAATCTGGGAGAGGTCTGCCGAACAATTTATACTGTTCATAAAGAACGTGTGAAAGAAGGGGTAACTCTTGTCTTTGATAATGAGGAGGAGGATTTGCTCATGGAGGGAGATCAGAACCGTATCATGCAGGTGATAACGAATTTCCTGACTAATGCAAGTAAGTTTACCTATGAAGGAGAGATCCGTTTTGGTTTTGGACGAATGGATAAAGATATTCGTGTGTATGTAAAGGATACAAGGAATAGGGATAGAACCGGAAAAGGTAGATCATATCTTCGAGCGTTTTGTCAAACTGAACTCTTTTGCCCAAGGGACAGGATAGGTCTGTCTATCTGTCGGATGATTATCGAAAAAATCGGTGGAGAAATAGGGGTGACTTCCGAACTGGGTAAAGGCTCCACATTCTATTTCACGATCCCTTATGAAGAAACCGGAGAGCATGGTAAATTCTTTAAAGAGTCGAAAGTGGTATCTAAAGGAAATACAGTCAATCGTGTACAACAGATTAAGAAGATTCTGGTAGCAGAAGATGTGGAGAGCAATTTTATCTTGCTGAAGAATCTGATTGGCAGGGAATATACATTGCTTTGGGCTAAAGACGGAGTGGAAGCTATCGAAATGTATAAGCAGTACCAACCGGACTTAATCCTGATGGATGTAAAAATGCCGCGTATGGATGGACTGGAAGCAACCCATATTATCCGCTCTTATTCTAAAGAAATTCCAATCATTGCTTTGACGGCTTATGCTTTTGAGGCGGATAAAGAATTGGCATTGGAGATGGGTTGTAATGACTTTGTGACCAAACCGATTTCGGAAAGAACATTGAGAAAGGCTTTAGATAAATATTCGACTACTGTTTAAAAAAAGGATTATGGCTATATGTATCCGGTGAAAGTTACTTATGATAGCCATAATCCACAAAAGAGTACGATTGTTGTTGAGTGAAAGTAGTCGGTGATTACTTTTCTATAGATTCTTTTTTATTTCCGGAACCAGTATAAACTTCGTTTCCGGAAAATACTTTTTCAGCCAGGTCCGGATAAATTCCATTGTATCATTCTGAATCGTCTTGTCTTCTACGGTAGGATATAAATTATATAATACGGTATCTAGTACAATGCCGCGTTTTTGTATTGCTTCGAGATTAAGCAGGGTATGATTGATACTCCCCAGTTTGCCCGAAGTAACAAAGATAAGCGGATATTTTTCTTGGACGATGTAGTCAATGGTTAAAAGTTCAGTTGTCAGGGGAACCATAAGGCCGCCTGCTCCTTCAAGTAAAACAGAGTCATACCGTTCACTCAATTCTTCGGTCGCACGTTTTATTTTATCAAGTCGATGGGGCGGTTATCCAGCTGGGAAGCAAGATGCGGAGAGGCGGGATAAGAGAAAATCTCCGGCATGGTTAGTCCCTCTTGGTCTTCTTTGGTGAAAGGGATTCCCATGATTTGCCGATGTAGGTCAATATCTTCGGAATGACCTACATTTCCCGTTTGAATAAATTTCTGGGTGATGGTGCGATGCCCGTTCTTGTTCCATTCACGAGCTAGAAAGCCGGTGGCATAGCTTTTTCCGGCATCAGTGTCGATACCGCTTACGAAATATACATTCTGTTTCATACTTTTTTCTTTTTTGCGATGATATAAATAGGGTGATATGTTAAGGACACAGAAGTGCCCTGAGTAAATTCCTGCGTGTAACGTTCACAGAAGAGTTGCAAGTCACGACGAGTCCACTGTTGTTGGGGGAGATTGTTCTTAGAATTAGTTCTTGAATTATTCTTTGAATTGTTGTCTGATGAACACAAATCGTTCTCTTGTTTTCCGGTAGGAGAGGATTGCGTTGATAAGCCATTGACTCCGGTTTGCTTCAAGTGATATAGTACTTTTATCGGGTCTTCGAACGAAAGCGGGATAAGCTCTTCTTCTGAATACAGTATGTCAAAATGGGGTGACAAAGCTACTTCGAGCTCTTCCCGTGAACGATAAGGAAGTCCGTTGCCGGTAAGTTCGCGTATTTCTTTCATGTTTTCTTTTCCAAAAGTGCTAAAAGCAAAATAACCCTGATTATTGAGTAGGGTATTACACCTTTCGAAAAAGTTTTCTGGTGATTCGAACCATTGCAAGGCGGAGCAGGAAGTTATCAATGTACTTTCGGTGGGGAAAGAGACTGTTTCGGCATCTCCCGGAAGAAAAGAAACCTGCTTCTTCATTAATAAGTCCTCACAGCAATATTTCATATCGGGGCAAAGGTCATTAAGTAATAACTCTTCCGGACGGAGGGCTTGGAGCAGCATACGGGAGTAAATACCGGTTCCGCAGCCAAATTCAATTACTTTCAAACAGGGAGAAGGTATGTGTTCTGTAAGCAAACGAATCATTTTACCTGCTATTTGCCGTTGCACGTTTGCTTCCTTTGGATAGGTAGTGATAGCTTTTGAAAAACGTTCTGCGATTAGTCGTTTATTCATAATCAATATTTATTTAATAGGCTGATATACTTGATAATCACTTTATTTTAAAATGATGGATGCATCAGTTCTCCGGCTGCATGAGTATCGTGTTAAAAAGCTCTTGTTGGTAATGTGCCGCTTCCACTTGTTCAAGAGAGTCCACTTGGTTTTCCCATGCCAAATATTGGTTATCCGGGAGAAAATGCGGTCGCCTTTTCCTATGATAGCTTTTTGCCATTTAAAATCAGAGGGCGGCAATGATAAATATTGTTGTTGTATAGCGGCAAGTTCTTCTTTGAGTTCTTCCATCGGACGCTGGGGGGATATGGTTTGAAAAGTTTTATAGTCAGCTATTGAACCACACATTCTTCTTTGAAATTTTTTGCAAGGTTTGTTCATTCAGCTTGAAGTGTGCCATCGAAATAAGAGTGAGCGATACCTTTGGTTTCGTGTATGGGGTAGAGGGTGCCGTTGATGGCGATACTTTGGGAGACAGGCAGATGTGGGTACTGCTTCATGATTTGCGAAGCTGCCCAGACTCCCATCGACCAGGCGATAAGTGTAATCTGGGAATAGGTTTCTAATAAGTCGGTATCAAATGCTAATGAACGGTAATCATAGCAAATCATCCAGTCCTTATCTGTAGGATGAATGGTCAGGAAAGGAGTTTCGTCCATCCCCCAACCGGCGAAGAAAAGCAATAGATGCTTCTGATTATTCTTTATGATAAAATGCTGCTTCATTCGTTTATCAATTTGATGAGTTGGTCAATTTCATGTTCAGTGATGTCCGCTGTCAGTGAAAAACGGATACGTGAAGTTCCGTCGGGTACGGTAGGCGGACGGACGGGCAATGCATAGAATCCTTTGCGCTGGAGTTCTTCTGCTTTCAATATGGTATCTTCACTGGCTCCTATAATCATAGGTACAATATGGCTCACCGATGGGCAATTATATCCTTTGGCTGTAAGGGCTACCTTTAGCTTTTCACTGATTTGTAGCAGGTGAGCCCTCTTATGTTGTAAAGCTGAAAGGCGTTCTAACATCCACGAAGTCCACTGGATATTGATAGGAGGAAGTGCGGTGGTGAATATAAACGTGCGCATTTTATTAATAAGATATTCCCGAATGAGTTGCCGACAGACAATATAGCACCTGCCGAAGCAATGGCTTTTCCGAATGTTCCTACTAAAAAGTCTATATCGTTGATACAGTCCTGTTCTTCGGCACATCCTAATCCTTTTTTTCCTCGTACACCAAAAGCATGAGCCTCATCTACATAAAGAAGAACATTGGAATAACTCTTTTTGAGTTGAATGAGAGCGGGAAGATCAGCTTCATCGCCATCCATGCTGAAGATACTTTCGGTAACAATAATAAGCTGCTCATAAGCGTTATGATTTTCAGCAATCAGTCGTTGCAACTGGGAAATATCATTGTGACGATACCGAATACATTTAGCTGATGATAATTTAATTCCGTCTATCAGGCTTGCATGCACTAGCTTGTCGGCAAGAATCAGTGTGTGAGTATTGCAAATGGCAGGAAGTATTCCTGTATTGGCATGATAACCACTATTGAATATAAGTGCACTTTCCGTTCCGAACATCGTGGCTAGCTGTTGCTCCAACTTCTGATAGTCACTAAAATTGCCGGTCAGTAACCGGGAAGAGGAGGAAGTAGGCAGGAATGTTTCAGGGGTGAGTGTTTTTAAGAATTCCTTCCTCAATGAAATGTCATTGGACAGCCCGAGATAATCATTAGAAGATAGGTTCAACATTCGTTGTCCGTTCAGCAGAACATCTCGTCCTTCGTGAATTAGCGGTGGGAGAGAACGGTAGTTCTTTTTCTCTTTCAAGGTCTGGAGTTCCTGGTTTATATGTTCTAATGTCATGAATTATTGTTTTAAGTAATAAGTATTCGATATATGGATGGTTGAAAGCGTAATCAGTTGTCTATAAGATGTTTATTGTCTAAAGAAGTATCCCGAAAGTTTCTCACCGACCAAGGCATCCTTCCTCGGTGAGGAAAGGCCCGTTCCTCACCGAGGAACACCCTTTTGCTCACCGAGGAACAGATTCTTGGGTGAAAATCTGGTAATATTCTTCTTATCTGTCATCTTTTTTGAATAACTTTAAGTAAGCCGGAAGTCAGTTTGCTTAATTGTTCCGAAGTGATGATGAAAGGCGGCATCAGATATACCAGCTTGCCAAAGGGACGTACCCAGATTCTTTCTTCCACAAATCTTCGTTGCATATAGGCCATATTTACCGGACGTTTCATCTCAATGACTCCGATGGCTCCGAGTATTCGTACATCAGCCACTTCCGGAAATTCCCGTGCAGGAGCCAGTTCTTCTTTCAGTTGAGTTTCGATTCGCTTCACATTCTCTTGCCAACCGGATTCGAGCAGCAGGCGAACGGAAGCGCAAGCCACTGCACACGCAAGTGGATTCCCCATAAATGTAGGTCCGTGCATAAAAGCTCCCGGTGTGTGGTTAGAGATTGTATCTGCTATCCGGTTGCTGGTCAATACAGCAGAAAGTGTCATATATCCTCCGGTCAGTGCTTTACCGATACACATTATATCCGGTTCTACTCCGGCATGTTCCCAAGCAAAAAGTTTACCGGTTCGTCCGAATCCCGTTGCTATCTCATCGAAAATAAGAAGAATATCGTGCTTCCGGCAAAGCTTTTCTGCTTCGCGCAGGTACTGCGGATGATAAAACCACATCCCGCCTGCTCCCTGTACCACCGGTTCCAGAATAAGCGCCGCTAACTCTTTTGAATGTTTTTCAATCATCTCTTGTAGAGGTAGTATATCTTTCGGATCCATTCTCCGTCGAACCGGGAAGTGGGGGACGGGACAAAATAACGTACAGGCAATGCCGAACCGAAAAGACTGTGCATACCCGTCACCGGATCACATACAGACATGGCATTCCACGTATCACCGTGATAGCCGGAACGGATAGTCACGAAATTGTTCTTTTCCGGTTTTCCTGCTGCATACCAATATTGTACAGCCATTTTCAGTGCCACTTCTACGGCTACCGAACCGGAGTCTGCATAGAATATTTTCTGCATGGAGGAAGGAACCAAAGGCAATAACAGTTTCCCCAGTTCAATGGCCGGATCATGCGTCAGTCCTCCGAACATGACATGAGACATTTTATCTAATTGTTCTTTTGCCGCCTGATTTAATACCGGATGATTATATCCATGCACTGCACACCACCAGGAAGACATTCCGTCAATGAGCGTTCGTCCGTCTTCGAGGGTAATGGTAGCGCCGTCTGCCCGTTTTACTTTGTAGACAGGAAGCGGATCGGTAGTCGAAGTATACGGATGCCAGATGTGCTCGCGATCAAATTGGGAATCGGCGAAATGATAGCCTTCTTCCTGAATCATCTTTTTGTCTTCCGATACTTTGGAGCCGAGTGTTGTCAATAGGTCGCCTACGATAGCCGAGTTAATTCCGATATATAATGCCTTGTGCATCGCTTCGGAAGAAAGTTGTGAACGTCCTCCGGCAAAACGCAGAAAAGCGGTCGGATTGATAAAACGAAAGAGTGCGATGGTTTTAAGTATTTCTTCTTCGCTTAGAGGCTGCTCGTTTTCCAGTGGAGTTCCCGGAATCGGACTAAGCAGGTTGATAGGTATGGATTGAACATTCAGTTCTGCCAATGTGAAAGCAAATTCAATCCGTTGTTCCATCGTTTCTCCCATGCCGATGATACCTCCGCAACAGATATCCATGCCTACACGACGGGCTGCATCGAGAGTAGCCAGTTTCTGTTCTTGCGTATGCGTAGAGCAGAGTTTGGAAAAATAAGACGGGGCAGTTTCCAGATTACAGTGATAACGGGTGATTCCTGCTTCATGCAGGGAACGCAATTCCTCTTCATTGAGCAGTCCAAGAGAAGCACAAAGTTGAATCGACGAATGTCGACGCATATAACGGACTGTATCGCAAAGTTGGGTAATCTGTTTGGGAGATGGTTTTCGTCCGCTGGTAACGAGGGAGAATCGGTTGACGTCCTGGGCTTCGTTGTATTGGGCCTGTCGGAGACATTCTTCAGCGGGGAGGAGATCGTAAATCTCGGCTTTGGTCTGGTAGTGGGAGGATTGTGCACACCATTTGCAGTTTTCCGGCATCGGCCGGACTTGGCGTTGATGATGGAACACATGTCGAATTCGTGCGAAGCACGTGCGACGGTAATCTCATGCGCGGCGGCATAAAGCGCCTCGCTGTCAGCCATGTTGGCTAGCCAAGCTGCTTGGTCGGGTGATATGTCGATACCCGCCAACACTTGGTCTTTGATTTCCTGAAGTGTCATAAATGTATGATAAGGGATAGTTTGTGCAGCATTCTGCTTACGAAGAGCAACGTCTACTACATTGGTATGCAGATGACCGATTTGGAATTCGCGTCCCATACTTGCAAAGGCAGCATAGTTCTTTCTTCCCCAGTAGCGAAAGCGGGAAAGAAGAGTGCGTGTGGTCTGTATGTGGCGTTGTTGCTTCATTGATTTTTTTACTTTTGTTCGTTAGAACGTGGCAAATGTACAAAGATTCTTTGGATAAGCAAGCAAGTTGATGATTTCTAGTTTCTGTGGAATTATTTCTTTTTCCTGTATTCTTTGCGGGTGTTGAAGTTGAATCCGGCATATATTTGGAGAGTACCGAATCCATTGTCGACAGAGAAATTGTTGCGATGATAATTGTAGTTTTTTCCAACAAAAGAAGTACCTACGTAATACTTGCCTGTGTTGTAGACAATCCCTGCCCGAACCAGAAAATCCAGATTGAATTTACCGTACCATGCTTTTGCTTCATTTGTTTCTGCGTCCACATCGGAAGCTTTGTAGGCAATGGCAGGGGTGAGAGACAGGCATGCCAGACAGTTGCGGGTAAAGACCCAGTTGTAGCGTAGCCGAAACTGATATTGGCATTGGTGTATTTAATATTCTTGACTTTCATGGCAGGATTCATCGCCTCCTGGATAAATCCCGGAAGTGCTGTATAGTCGAAGTCGAGATGATGCTTTGAAATGGAAAACCTGCAATAAATGTACCTGCATTGCGTCGTTGATTAGTGGACTGACTGAATGCGGCAGGATAGGAGAATTTACGGTTATTGAAGATATAATATAGATTCAGTCCTTTGATATCTACCTTTATTCCGCTGAAATCTTCGGAATAGTTAGAGGGGATATCGTCTGAAAATCCTCTGATTTTATGTATTTTGTAATCATTACCAGTGCGGCGATAGAAGATATCCACACCCAGTTTGGAACTGTATAGGCTAAGATCGAATTCTGTTCCTCTGTTCTTTCGGGTACCTTTTTTGAAAATATCGTTCACATCTACAGACCATCCCAGGAAAATCCATCGCCAGCCGAAATACAATCCTATCTTGTTGTGCGGGTTGGGAGAAAAACTAAGTTTCTGTGGCTGCGGCAATTCACTGGTGATAGAATAATACTCAAAGTTGCTGAAATGAGTAACCATCAGCGCATAGTTATAACGGTTGGGACTGATATAGAGCGTATCGAAATCACTGAAGTTCATAAACTTCTTGATCGCTCTTTTAAAAGCACTTGGCTTGGTGGTTGTTGTGGAATCTACTTCTGTACTATCGTTGCCTAAAGAGACTTTCTCTTCAGTCTGCGCCTGTAAGGACAGTGAAAATAACAGAAAAAGATATAGAATAACCCGTTTCCCCATGTGGTTCTTTGTTGGTATAGATATTTTTAGTTTCACGAATGTACTATCTTTCGTTGATTTATTACTAGCAAATCTTCTAAAAAATGTTTCGTTTCCTAAACAAAAAAGTTCAATGTACTGTTAGTTACAACAAGCAAATAAATCTTAAGCCACAAAATTATGAGAATCTATTTACGTTTATTAGTCGTGTCTCTTCTGCTTTTTGTAGGAAATATAGTATATGCGGAAGCACAGCAGGAGAAACGCGTGACAGGCACGGTGACTTCTGAAGGAGAACCTTTGCCTGGTGTCTCCGTACAATTGAAAGGAGCATCTTCCGGCACCATTACCGATATTGATGGAAAGTATTCGATTGAGGTTCCTGCTACCGGTACTTTAGTGTTCCGTTTTGTAGGAATGAGAACAGTAGAACAACCGGTGAATAACCGGAGTGTGATTAATGTCACGTTGGAATCGGAAAGTAAGGAACTGGAAGAAGTAATGGTAGTAGCTTATGCTACCGCTAAAAAGTATAGTTTTACCGGAGCAGCTTCGACGATGAAAGCAGGTGAGATTGAAAAGTTACAGACTTCCAGCATATCACGTGTATTAGAGGGTACGGTATCCGGAGTACAGGCAAGTGCGGCAAGTGGGCAGCCGGGTACGGATGCGGAAATCCGTATTCGTGGTATCGGGTCTATCAACGCTTCCAGCGCTCCGCTTTATGTAGTGGACGGTGTACCGTTTGATGGTAGTGTGAACTCTATCAATCCGGATGACATATCTTCGATGACAGTATTGAAAGATGCGGCTCTGCTGCTTTGTACGGTTCCCGTGGTGCGAATGGAGTGATTATTATCACCACCAAGCAGGGAGATCAAAATACCAAAGCAACGGTAAAGGTGAAAGCTTCCTTAGGAGGTTCCAACCGTGCCGTGCGTGATTATGATCGTGTCAGTACCGACCAATATTTTGAATTATATTGGGAAGCACTTCGCAATCAGTATGCCAAGAGTGCGGATTATACTCCGGCAACTGCCGCCACGCAAGCATCCAAAGACTTGGTAACGAAATTAATGGGAGGTGGCCCGAACCCCTATGGTCCTCAATATGCGCAACCGGTCGGTACAGATGGAAAGCTGGTGGCAGGTGCCCGTCCGTTATGGAATTCTGACTGGAGTGACGCCATGGAGCAACAGGCACTTCGCACAGAGTTAAATCTAAGTGTTTCCGGAGGTGGAAAAGCGAATCAGTATTTCTTTTCTGCCGGATACCTGAATGATAAAGGTATTGCACTCGAATCCGGTTACCAGCGTTTCAATCTCCGTTCCAATATCACCAGCGAGATGACTTCCTGGTTGAAAGGAGGCGTCAATTTGAGTTTCGCACATTCCATGCAGAACTATCCAGTTTCATCCGACTCCAAAACCAGTAATGTGATTACCGCAGGACGTACCATGCCGGGATTCTATCCCATTTATGAAATGAATACGGATGGTAGCTACAAATTGGATGAGAGTGGAGACCGTATTTATGACTTCGGTTCCTATCGTCCTTCCGGTTCGATGGCAAACTGGAACCTTCCGGCTACTTTGCCTTTGGATAAATCGGAACGAATGAAAGATGAAGTCTCCGGTCGTACTTTTCTGGAAGCTACGATTATTGAAGGATTGAAATTCAAGACAAGTTTTAACTTTGACTTGATTAATTATAATACATTGGATTATACGAATCCGAAGTTAGGCCCGGCTAAAGAAAACGGCGGCGGCGTCAGCCGAATGAATACCCGTACTTTCTCTTGGACATGGAATAATATTGTTACGTATGACAAGACAATTGGTGAACATCATTTTAATGTTCTTGCCGGTGTGGAGCCTATTCTTACCGCTACGATGAACTGACGGCATCACGTTCCAAAATGGCGCAGCCTGATATGCCGGAGCTGGTAGTCGGTTCACAGTTGACCGGAGGTTCGGGGTATCGCATCGACTATGCGTTGGTGGGTTATCTGACTCAAGCATTATACGACTATCAAAATAAATATTTCTTCTCGGCATCCTATCGTCGCGACGGTTCTTCACGTTTTGCGCCGGAGACCGCTGGGGAAATTTCTGGTCGTTGGGTACTTCTTGGCGTATCGACCGGGAAGAGTTTATGGCAAGTACTTCCGACTGGTTGTCTGCCTTGACTCTGAAAATGAGCTATGGTGCGCAGGGAAATGACAACCTGGGTACTTATTATGCAAGTAAAGGACTTTATACCATTGTTTCCAATTTGGGAGAAAATGCGTTAGTGTCCGACCGTATGGCAACTCCGAATCTGAAATGGGAAACAAACCTCAACTTTAATGTAGGTATCGACTTCTCCCTGTTCAATAACCGTTTTTCCGGTTCGTTTGATTTCTTTACACGTCGTTCGAAAGACCTGCTTTATTCACGTCCGCTAGCTCCTTCCCTGGGATACGGTTCTATTGACGAGAATGTAGGAGCCTTGAAGAATACAGGTATAGAAATGGTGCTTAACGGAACGATTATCAATCAGAATGGTTGGGTATGGAAACTGGGTATGAACTTGACACACTATAAAAATAAGGTGACAGACCTCCCATTGAAAGATATGCCGCGAAGTGGTGTGAACAAGTTGCAGGTAGGTCGTTCGGTGTATGATTTCTATATGATAGAGTGGGCGGGAGTAGATCCGGAAAATGGAGATCCGCTGTGGTATAAGGATGAGGTGGATGCAAATAAGAATCCGACCGGAAAACGTGTGACAACAAACGATTACGATTCGGCTGACTATTATTACATCAATAAATCGTCTCTCCCGAAGGTGTATGGTGGATTTAATACCTCTCTTTCCTGGAAAGGATTTGATCTTTCTGCCATCTTTGCTTACAGTATCGGTGGATATATCTACAATCGTGATATAACAATGATTCTGCACAACGGAAGTCTGGAAGGACGTGACTGGTCGACAGAGATTCTAAAAAGATGGACTCCCGACAATCGCTATACAGATGTCCCGGCCTTGAGTACTACCTCTAATGACTGGAATTCGGCTTCTACCCGTTTCTTGCAGAATAACTCGTATATGCGATTGAAAAATCTGACTCTTTCCTATAACTTACCCAAACAATGGATTAGTAAGTTATCATTGAGCAGTGTGCAGGTATATGTACAAGGAGATAATCTGTTTACCATTCACCGGAATCAGGGACTAGACCCAGAACAGGGAATTACCGGTATTACTTATTATCGTTATCCGGCTATGCGAACGATCTCCGGAGGTATTAACGTTTCTTTCTAAATTCAGACTAAATTATGAGAAAAATAAAAATTCAATCCATTCTTGCGGCAGTTGCCGGACTTTTCCTGGCAACGAGTTGTAGCAGCAGTTTTCTGGATACGGACCCAACGGATGCGGTAAGTTCAGAAAAAGTACCTGTACCCGAAAATGCGGAGGCACTTGTGAATGGTGCCTGGTATAATCTGTTTGATTATTCAAGTACCTATGCCAATATCGGTTATCGGCGCTTCAGTGTCTGGACGACATGATGGCAAGTGATGTTGTTTCCCGTCCGAAATACGGTTTCAATTCTTCGTATCAGTTAAAGATATAGCGCAATCCTCAAATGGTAGAACAGAGTTTGCCTGGTATCTGATATATAAAACGATAGATAATTGTAACACTGCCATTTCTATCAAGGGGGATTCGGAAGAACTCCGTCAGGCACAGGGACAAGCATTGGCATTACGCGCCTTTTGTTATTTGCACCTGGTACAGCATTATCAATTCACCTACTTGAAAGATAAAGATGCTCCGTGTGTTCCTATATATACCGAACCTAGCAATAGTTCCACTGTACCGAAAGGAAAATCAACAGTGGCACAGGTTTATCAGCTTATTTTCGACGACCTCACTTTGGCGAAGGACTATTTGAAAAACTATGTCCGCAGCGTGATAATCAAAAGTTCAAACCAAATGTAGCAGTAGTCAACGGTCTTTTGGCTCGTGCTTACTTGCTGACAGGACAGTGGGAAGAAGCTGCGAAAGCTGCTGAAGCAGCACGTGCAGGATATACGTTGATGACAACTACAGCCGAGTACGAAGGTTTTAATAATATTTCCAATAAAGAATGGATATGGGGATTTCCTCAAATTCCTTCCCAATCGGATGCCAGCTATAATTTCTATTATTTGGATGCAACATACGTAGGAGCATATAGCAGCTTTATGGCTGATCCCCATCTGAAAGATACATTTACCGAAGGTGATATTTCGTTTACCTTTGTTTCAGTGGATGCGTGAAGGATATTTGGGATATAAGAAATTTCACATGCGTGCAGATGATACGGCTGATCTGGTCTTGATGCGTGCTGCTGAAATGTATTTGATAGAAGCGGAGGCGAAAGTTCGTGATGGCGTAGCGTTGGCACAGGCTGTAGCTCCATTGAATACATTGCGTAATGCCCGTGGAGTAGGGGATTATGAGGTGACAGGAAAATCACAGGAAGATGTAATCAATGAGATTCTGATGGAACGTCGCCGTGAACTTTGGGGAGAAGGATTTGGTATTACCGATATACTTCGTACACAAAAGGCAGTAGAACGTGCTGCTTTATCGGATGAGATGCAGAAGACTGAAGTCGATTGCTGGCAGGAGGTGGTAGCTTTGAAAAACGAAATCCTCTGGGACATTGGTTCCTTAACTTCCCGAACGGTAAACCGTTTACAGTAAATAGCACCTATTATTTATATGCTATTCCACAGAAAGAAATTAACGCTAACCCTAACATATAAATAGCTCTCTTAATTTTTTGACTTTGACCTTAACTTGTAGACCGGTATACGTCGTGACGACGCATACCGGTCGTTTTCTTTGGAAAAGAGGGAGCGCAAAATGTGACACACCCTATTTTATTTAATCTAATCTTATTCTATTTTTTTCTTCTTCAAATTAGGTAAAAAGAATGTGACCAATCCTAGTAGCGGCATATAAGCACAGATATTATATACATATTCAATACTCGTTTTATCCGCTAAATTACCGAGTACAGCAGATGCTACACCAGCCACCCCGAATGCAAATCCAAAGAATAACCCTGATATTAATCCGAGCTTGGTAGGAAGCAATTCCTGTGCATAAAGCAATATGGCGGGAAAAGCGGAAGAAAGCATCAATCCCACACAGAAGCTAAGGATAATAGTCCACATCAAATTAGCATGTGGCATTAGTAAACTGAACGGGGCAGCTCCTAAAATAGAAGCCCAAATCACATACTTCCGACCGATACGGTCACCGACAGGTCCGCCGATTAATGTTCCGATAGCAGTAGCTACCAGAAAGATAAATAAATATAGCTGCGAATCTTGTACACTTACATTGAATTTATGAATCAAATAGAAAGTATAATAACTCGTGAGACTTGCCATATAGATATATTTGGAGAAAATCAGAATCAGCAATATCGCGATTGAAAGGGCTGTCTTATCCATAGGCAAAGGAAGATGAACAGGTTTTCTAACACTGACAGTCTGTGCTTTCATCCGGTTTAGATATGATTTATACCATTTGCAAATTGGGTACATCACTCCGATAGCAGCTAAAGCCACAAATGCAAATACGATGAGATGTTGTCTGCCATAAGGAGCCACCAATAGAGCAACCAGTAAAGGACCTAATGAACCTCCGAAGTTGCCACCTACCTGAAAGAGTGATTGTGCCAGTCCACGTTTTCCGCCGGAGGCAAGGAACGTGATACGGGAGGCTTCCGGATGCAGTACGGAAGAGCCAATTCCGATTAAGAATACGGAGGCTAATATCCAGTATAGATTATCAGAGAATGCTAAGTTTATCAAACCAATCAGTGTAAAGCTCATTCCGATAGGCAATGACCATGCGACGGGATGCTTATCAAAGAAAATTCCGGTAATCGGTTGAAAAACTGAAGCGGAAAGTTGATAAACTAGTGTGATAAGTCCGATTTGCGCGAAACTAAGTCCTAAATCATCTTTAAATAAAGGATAAGATGCTGATAGCACCGACTGTAAAAGATCGTTGAGGCAATGCGAAAGACTCAATGCAATCAAAATGGAAAATGTAATTTTTCCTACGGGTTGTTCCTGATTCTGTACCATAATACCTATTTACTATTGAAGTGTTCCTGAAAAATCGGCTGCAAAGGTACGGAACTTCCCGTTTCTCAATATATATTTGCTGTGATTAATTCAATATGATAGGAATAAAGCTCTAAGACTAAGGATTGTAAATTGTCGTTAATTCAGTTTTGAGTGACTGAACTATTCTTCATACCTACTGTTGTTAAATAAAAAAGGAGGATTATATGGGCTTTATATGGTATATCGTTATTGGTATTGTGGCTGGATTCCTCGCAGGTAAAATAATGCGCGGCGGAGGTTTTGGTCTTGTTATAAATTTATTACTTGGTATTCTTGGAGGTGTACTGGGCGGTTGGGTGTTTGCCCTTTTCGGACTGGCAGCTTCAGGACTGCTCGGAAGTTTGATAACTTTCACCGTAGGAGCTATCCTTGTATTGTGGATTGCTTCTTTATTCTCGAAATCTAATAGATATTTATATAATTTATTTTTAATCCTAAAAACAGAACTTGATTATGGAATGTAGACATGGAAATTTCTGGATTGGACTCGGAATTGGGTCAATCCTTGGCGCAGTAGCTTATCGTCTTTCACGTACAGCAAAAGCAAAACAATTAGAAAGTGAAATTTATAATGCTATCCATCGCATAGGTCGTGATGCTGAAATAGCTGCTGCTCATGCTGAAAGAAAAGCAGTGGATCTTGGACTTAAAGCAGTAGAAGCCGGTGCGGAAATTGCTGATAAAGTAGCAGATGAAGCCGATAAAGTGGCTGGAAAAGCAAAAGATAAGTGGGGGAAATAAGAACTCCAAAACGGGTAATCGATTTAAATAGAATCGGTTACCTGTTTTATTTTATATACGTTTAATCTTTTATTTCTAGCCTTATCAGTCACTATTTGAATGATGTGTGCACGAACACATATTGGTGTGTCTTCTCCATTATTTTCACTTCCTTCAAGAATCAAAAGCTATTTTCCCTCTGATTTCTCATCTGATAAATGCTTTTTCTCTATACTATCTTTACTTTTCTTATGTTTAACAACATGTATACTTCCTGGTTGTTCTGGTTAACTAGCTGATTATTAATAATATGTTCTTTATTGTATGTTATGTGTGTGCGCACACACTATTGCTTAATTCAATAATTCATTTTACTTTTGTCGATGAAAAACAAGATACTTATCAATAAATGGATAAAGAGTTTTCAAATATTCGGATTGTAGACATTGCTAAGATGGCAGGTGTCTCTGTTGGCACGGTAGATCGTGTAATCCATAATCGTGGTAGGGTATCTGAAGAAAATAGGAAAAAGGTACAGGCGATTCTGGAGATGGTACATTACCAGCAATCTGATGGCACGTTCATTGGCGGCCTCCAAAAAGCAATATCATCTTCTAGCGATTACTCCTTCTTTTGTTCAGGGAGAGTATTGGGAAGCTATTTCGGAAGGTATAGATAAAGCAGCGTCGGAAATGGAATCGTATAACATCACCATTACCAAACTCTTTTTCGATCAATATAATAACAAGACTTTTGATGATATCATCCGTAATCTGCTGAATGAGAAAGTAGATGGTGTATTGATTGCGACTTTGTTTACGGATTCTGTTATCCGGCTTTCGCAGGAACTTGACAGGAATGAAATACCTTATGTGTATGTTGACTCCAACATTGGAGGGCAACATCAACTGGCTTATTTCGGAACGGAGTCTTATGATGCCGGAGTGATTGCTGCCAGATTGTTGATGGACCGGCTTTCTTCGTCTTCCGATATATTGATGGCGCGAATTATTCATAGTGGGAAGAATGACTCTAATCAGGGAAAGAACAGGCGCGAAGGTTTCTGCCATTATCTCACGGAAACAGGGTTCAACGGAAATCTGCATGAAGTAGAGCTGAAAATAAATGATTCAGTGTATAACTTCATGAAGCTGGATGAAATATTTGAAGCTAATCCGAATATAAATGGGGCTGTTATTTTTAATTCAACTTGCTATATTTTAGGGAATTACCTGAAAGCGAGAGGAATGCAGTCTGTCAAACTGGTTGGTTATGACCTTATCGGGAGAAATACACAGTTGCTTTCCGAAGGTGTGATAACCGCATTGATTGCGCAGCGTCCGGAGCGTCAGGGATATGATGGTATTAAATCATTGTGTAATCATCTGTTGTTCAAACAGGGCAGTGAAAAGGTTAATTTGATGCCTATCGATATTCTTCTCAAAGAGAATCTGAAATATTATCTGAACAATAAATTATAAACATATAAATTTGTAAGAACCATGAATGAATTATTTAACGTAAAAGGCAAAGTAGTTGTTATCACCGGTGGAGCTGGTATTTTAGGTAAAGGTATTGCTGCGTATCTCGCAAAGGAAGGTGCAAAAGTAGTTGTGCTCGACAGAAGTGAAGAAGCAGGAAAAGCATTGGTAGACAGTATCAAAGCCGAAGGAAATGAAGCCATGTTCCTTTACACGGATGTGATGGATAAAGAAGTGTTGGAAGGCAACAAAGTGGAAATCATGAAGGCTTATGGCCGTATTGATGTATTGTTGAACGCTGCCGGAGGTAACATGCAGGTGCAACTATTGCTCCTGATAAAACTTTTTTCGATTTACAGATTGACGCATTCAAGAAAGTAGTGGATTTGAACCTTTTCGGTACAGTATTGCCTACGATGGTATTTGCTGAAATTATGGTGGAACAGAAGAAAGGTTCTATTGTAAACTTTTGCTCTGAATCAGCTCTTCGTCCATTGACTCGTGTCGTGGGTTATGGTGCAGCTAAAGCAGCTATTGCTAACTTTACTAAATATATGGCTGGTGAACTGGCTTTGAAATTCGGTAACGGTCTGCGTGTAAATGCCATCGCTCCGGGATTTTCCTGACCGATCAGAACCGTGCGTTATTGACTAATCCGGATGGTTCTCTGACTGACCGTTCAAAGACCATTCTTGCTCATACTCCATTCAACCGTTTCGGTGAACCGGAAGACCTTTATGGAACAATCCATTATTTGATTAGCGATGCTTCTAACTTCGTAACAGGTACAGTAGCTGTTATCGACGGTGGATTTGATGCATTCTCTATCTAATATTGGGATGATATCATTCTGTTTTTAATCATAATTAGTAACTTGTAATCAGGAAAGAATAATATGTATTTATGTGAACAAACTTGGCGCTGGTATGGTCCTAATGACCCGGTTAGCTTGTGGGATATTAAGCAGGCAGGCGCTACTGGTATAGTAAATGCTCTTCATCACATTCCAAATGGTGAAGTGTGGACAGTAGAAGAGATCATGAAGCGTAAGCAAATGATTGAAGAAGTGGGTCTGACATGGTCTGTGTAGAAAGTGTACCTGTACACGAGCATATCAAAACACAGACGGGCGACTTTATGAAATACATCGAAAACTATAAGGAAAGTATCCGTAATCTGGCGAAGTGTGGCGTGATGGTAGTTACTTATAACTTCATGCCTGTATTGGACTGGACCCGCACAGATCTTGCCTATACAATGCCGGACGGCTCTAAAGCACTCCGCTTTGAAAAAGCAGCTTTTGTAGCTTTCGATCTTTTCATCTTGAAACGTCCGAATGCTGAAAAAGACTATACTCCGGAAGAAATAGCTAAAGCGAAAGCTCGTTTTGAGCAGATGAGCGAAGACGACAAGAAATTGTTGGTTCGTAATATGATTGCCGGACTTCCGGGTTCGGAAGAAAGTTTCACGGTAGAACAATTTCAGCAAGCATTAGATCGTTATGACGATATTGATGCAGAGAAGCTTCGTTCCAACCTGATTTTTTTCTTAAAAGAAATTGCTCCTGTTGCCGATGAAGTAGGAGTGAAACTGGTGATTCATCCGGATGATCCTCCTTATACCATCTTAGGTTTGCCTCGTATTTTGAGTACGGAAGAGGATTTCAAGAAATTGATTGAAGCCGTACCTAACGAATCTAATGGCCTCTGCTTGTGTACAGGCTCTTTTGGTGTGCGTGCCGACAATGATCTTGCAGGTATGATGGAACGTTTTGGCGACCGTGTGAACTTCGTACACTTGCGCAGTACACAACGTGACGAGGAAGGAAACTTCTACGAAGCTAATCACTTGGAAGGAAATGTAGACATGTACAACGTAATGAAGAGCCTTATTCTTCTACAACAGCGTCGTAAATGCTCTATCGCTATGCGTCCCGACCACGGACATCAAATGATTGATGACTTGAAAAAGAAAACGAATCCGGGATATTCTTGCCTGGGCCGTCTTCGCGGCTTGGCTGAACTTCGCGGCTTGGAAATGGGTATTGCAAAATCTATCCTCTAATCGAAGTACATAGTTAGCACTTTATTATCAAACACTACGGCTATTATTGATTGAAATAATAGTTGTAGTGTTTTTCATTTGCTCTTTTTCACTGGTTGAGGAATAAGTGAAGCGAATAAATCTCCAACATGTATATCTTTATCAGCTTTCTTTGTTTTTCTTTGCTTTTTTCGGTTCGGGAATAATAAGTAAAGCTATTTGTGCGCAAGCCTCTGCATCTGCCAGTGCGTGGTGGTGATTCTCTAAATGATATCCGCATCGTTCTGCTACCGTATGCAACTGATGATTGGGCAAATCTTTTCCAAAGACTTTCCTCGAAGTACGGCAAGTACAATAAAACTTATAATCAGGATAAGTCATGTCATATAATTCGTGAACCGCCCGGAGACAACCTTCATCAAAAGGACTGTTGTGCGCTACAAGTGGCAGACCGTCTATCAATGGTTTGATTTCCGCCCATACTTCCGGAAATTCGTCGGCTTCCATCGTGTCGTCGTAAGTTAAGCCATGAACAGCTGTGGTCCATTGCGTATAATAATTGGGGCGGGGACGGATCAGACGATAGATTTTATTCGTTATTTTTCCTTCCCTTACGATGACAACCCCAACACTGCATACGCTGGTACGTTTGCCGTTGGCTGTTTCAAAGTCGATAGCTGCAAAGTTTATCATCGTTTCTATTATTTTTTCGGATACAAATATAGCATAAAAAATGAGGTTGGAGAAAATATAGTAACAGGATTGGCAAATAGAAACCTTTTACTAAAAATTGAATTAAAATGGACTTTGGGGAAACATTTCCAATAAAAAACTCTTCTTTTAAAGAATTTACACTATTTTTGTTCGACATAAACCAAAGGCATGGACAAAATGGAAAATCCGGGACCATTTGCCCCCTCCTGTCCAAATCAAATTGATCCCCTGAATCCAATCTAAATTGATTCCTTTTGTCCAGCTGAAAGTGACCCCTTCAAATTGAACGTACGGATATACTGGTGATGTTCCGCTTCCGGATATCACAACGAAAGAAAAGGCGCAGCAATATATCGGTTTGGATATGGCTGCCGAAAAGGTAGGCAAAGATAAATTTCTCGAAGAGATTGTCCCTGAATGGCTTCAAAAGGCAAAGGCAAACGGACGCATCATTGATTAGAATTTATTTTCGCTATATTTGCGTACAAAATAGATCCATGTATACAGAATATCAGCCTTCTCATTTACTTGTTCCCTACATTGATAGCTATTGGGAGTTTAAGGGCAATCCGGATTATGGTATGCGCATCCATATTCTGCCGGATGGTTGTACCGATTTTATATTTACGCTGGGAGAGGTGGCTAATGCTGTTGAAGAAGGGAGTCTGATTATGCAACCCTATCGTTCCTATTTTGTAGGACCTATGACAAAATATTCGGAACTCGTCACTTATACAGAATCGATTCACATGTTTGGCGTTCGTTTTTTACCTTGTGGTTTGTCTTGCTTTACAAACCTGCCTCTACACGAGTTTGTGAATAGCAGAGTCAGTACTAATGAGATGAAGGCTGTTTTTGATGACACTTTTATTGAAAAATTAGGTGAGCAGAAGCATGTCACAGATCGAATACGAGTAGTGGAAGAATATTTGCTGGCATATTTGGCGCGTCATTATCAGCCTGCCGATTCTCATGTCGCTATGGCAGTGAACATGATTAATCATTCCAAAGGAAAACGTTCAGTTCGCAGCTTGATGGATGATGTCTGTTTGTGTCAGCGTCATTTTGAGAGAAAGTTCAAGCATTATACCGGATTTACTCCTAAAGAATACAGCCGTATTGTTAAATTTAAGAATGCTGTGGAATTGTTGAGAACCACAACATCAGCCAATCTGTTGACTACGGCAGTTGATGCAGGATACTATGATTTAGCGCATTTTTCAAAAGAGATTAAGTCGATGTCCGGCAATACTCCTGCGTCTTTTCTTTCCCTAACCGTTCCGGAAGAAACCACACTTACTTATATCGAACCACAAAGATAGATTAGGTAAAAGTCGCTTTTTTACAATAGAATGGGAAGATATGCCGTTACCTTTGCAAGATTAATAAAAACCAATCAATTTATGACCACAAAAACAATGAAAGAGAAAGCAACAGAATTGTTGCAGAGATGTGAAGTAGTTACCCTTGCTTCTGTGAATAAAGAAGGTTATCCCCGCCCTGTACCGATGAGCAAAATCCTGACAGAAGGAATTTCCACTATCTGGATGTCTACCGGAGCAGATTCACTAAAAACAATTGATTTCTTATCGAATCCGAAAGCAGGATTATGCTTTCAGGATAAAGGAGACAGCGTGGCGTTAACGGGGAAAGTGGAAGTTGTAACTGACGAAAAGATGAAGCAGGAACTTTGGCAGGACTGGTTTATCAATCATTTTCCCGGTGGCCCCACTGATCCCGGTTATGTCTTGTTGAAATTTGAATCGAATCATGCAACTTATTGGATTGAAGGAACATTTATCCATAAGAAACTCGACTAATTCTACTCGGAAAGATAGTGAAATAGTGAATTTTACGAGGCTGTTCAAGAACAGCCTCGTAATTCATTTAGAATTCAAATTTTTCTAATTTCATTTCAGTCAATTTCTGAATGATACCTACATATTGAGCGAAATGAGGAGATTTTTCGTGTGCTGCCAATACTTCGGCATTCTGCCAAGTTTCGCAAATCATGAAACGTCAGGACGCGTGCTGCTTTCGAAAGTATCATAAGCAATGCATCCTTCTTCTTTTAAAGAACAGGCAGTCAGTTCTTTTGCCGCTTTTATCGCTTCTTCGCGGTTGGATTCGTTTACACGAACAAAAACATTTAATCTGATCATAGTCTTTTTTATTTATATAATTAAAAGAATTGCTTTCTCACAGTATCTGTGAAAAGTCGGAGGCAAAGATACTATTTTTCTATACTTCTGGTGAGTTTATTTCAAAATTTCATATAAACTTCATGTCATCCTAAAAAAACAATTATATTTGCATCTGAATTCTAAAAGCAATGATTTTGGGCACAATTCTTAAATTTGTTATAGCTTAATATTAGCCTCATAAACCACAGGCTAATTTCTTTCGTTTGAGTAGTTCTATACTTGAACAGGTTTTTCATTTTATCATTTTTATTATTCACTGCATCGTTTTTCAAAACTGATGCAATTAAGGTATTCAGGCTTTTAGTCCGGTTTATGCTAATCAGATGGGAGTGGTGGGTGCGTTGAGAATGAATGGAAAATTTCGTAAGAAATAGTAAGCTGAACATAGAAGAAGAAATAAAAAGGATTGAGCTTCAGACGGTTGATCCTTTGGATAGAATCAGGCAGATCATTGGTGTCGTACAGGTTTCACTGACCTCGCTGAAAACAGCTGTTGCCGGATATCAGTTTCGAAGTGCTGAAGAAGAGATTCTTTTCTTTAAAGTATCGAAACCGCAGATTTCCGGTCTGTTGATGTTTTATGTCCGTTTGTATCAGATTGAAAAGAATCGTATCGACAAATCTCTGTCATCCCAATGCAGATATCTGAAGATTGAATTGGAGAACCTGCAAAAATCATTTTTGAATAATGACTTTTATGAATATTACCGTGCCGGTCGAACAGAGCTTGATAACCGCTATTTTATTCGGGAGAATTATGATATTCTTTCTGATATACATTGTCATCTACTGGATAGAGATATTTCTTTTACCACCTTGCATGATTCGAGTGTTGCAGAAATTCTGGCGAATAATCGCTTGATAGAATATGTGTCGGAGGAAATAGAGCAGCTGACAGAGAAACTTCATCTTAAATTCACTTCCATTGTAGACAGTAAACTGTTGCAATGGACGGACAGTAAAGTTGCTTTGGTTGAGTTTATCTACGCCTTGTATGCAGGTAAATGCTTTAGTAATGGAAATACGAGTTTGAAAGACATTGCTTTTTGTTGCGAAACACTGTTTAATATCGAGATAGGTGATTTTTATCGTATATTCTTGGAAATCAGGAATAGAAAGAAAAGCAGAACCCAATTTCTGGATAAGTTGAAAGAACAGATTATAAAGATGATGGATGAGCTTGACAGATAAATTTCAGGGCGTCTTGTGACATCTTGTGAATTATACAAATGGCTATTATCCAACTTGCGGAGAAATATAATTGATTCACAAAGAAAGATAATCGCTTTTGTATAGTTATGGAAACAACATTTACATGGGAGATAAGGGTGAAGAATTGCCCCTTATTAATTAAGAAATGCAGTCACTGTGATAGTGACCGCTTTTATTGCAGTGATAAGTTCAGGATGAATGCACAGAAGAAAAACATTGATGTCTGGCTGATTTATAGATGTGTGAAATGTGATAACACTTGTAATATGACTCTGTTGTCACGAACTAAACCCGACTTGATTGATAAAAAGCTCTTTCACAGCTTTTCTATGAATGACAGGGAAGTTGCCTGGCAATATGCCTTTTCTGCCGGAGTGGCAAGTAGGAATAATCTTCAATTAGATTATGACAGTGTTGAATATGAGGTGATAAATACCGTCTCTTTAGAAGACATCCTGAATATGAGTAGTGAGATCATAAGTATCCAAGTCAAGTGTGATTTCGACTTGAGCCTTAAATTATCCTCATTGATAAAAAGATGTCTGCCTCTTTCCAGTACCCGCTTGAAGCTGCTGTTTGAAAAAGTATATTTCTTTACTTTCCGGCAAAACATCTTCCAAGTGTAAGGTAAAGAATGGCGATACTATTTTGATGGATCGAAAAAGCCTGATTGATTTCTTGGGATAAAATCGGTTTTACAGTTTTTTTTAATAGCTTTGTGAATGATAATTCGCATTCTGTAAAAGAGGTTGTACTATTAAGATTGAAGATATGAAAAAGGTATGTTTATTAGCTTTTGTTTTGTTTACTTGGAGTATCGTTGTGAATGCACAGGAAAGTGATGGACGATACGTTGAAGTGACCGGTTCTTCTGAAATAGAAGTCGTTCCGGATGAGATTCATTTTCTGGTTCAGATTAAGGAGTATTGGCAAGAAGAATACACCGGTAAATCAAAAAAAGAAGAAGATTTTCATACGAAAGTGCCATTGGCAATGATAGAGAAAGATTTGCGTAAAAGTTGCGCAAAATAGGAATAACGGATGATGCTATCCGCACACAGGAAATAGGAGATTATTGGCGTCAGAGAGGAAAGGAGTTTCTGATAGGTAAGCAATTGGATATCCGGCTTACGGATTTTGAGCAGATTAACTCTATTATTCGTTCAGTCAATACGTGGGGAATTGAGTCCATGCGCATCGGAGAACTCAAACATAAGGATTTGCCAATGTATCGGAAACAAGGTAAGATTGAAGCACTGAAGGCTGCCCGTGAGAAAGCATCTTATCTGGTGGAAGCGATGGGGCAGCAGTTGGGTGAAGTGATTCGTATCATCGAACCTGCCGATAATAACATAAGCCGTTATCTTCCTTTCGAAGCGCAGAGCAATGTAAGCATGGGTGCGGCAGCTACCGAGCAGTACCGGGTTATCAAGCTACGGTATGAAATGACGGCTCGTTTTGCCATTAAATAAAAATAGTCTATCTTTGTCGCATGACAAGAAATAATAAATCGGATTTGGTTTAGTAAACAATCTGTGTTTCTGATACAGATTGTCCTTTCGTTTGCTCTCGGATGATTCCTTCCGGGAGTACTCTTTATGTCTTTATAATTTCTAATTTTTAACTTGCGTACAAGGGTGCTAAAAGTATCGTGGTGCTTTGTAACGTGTACGCTGTATACATTAAGATCATGAATAACGAAAATCAAACAATTCACAAATTCGACTTTAATTTAAACTGGTATGGCTGGAATGATAAACTAAGCCAACTAAAACAAGAATCACTCTACAGCACTCTTCCTCATGGACGTATATCCATAGTACATCGTACCTGCTACGAGGTCGTTTCCGAAAACGGATTGTTTCAGTGTGAACTCACGGGAAACATGATGTATGGGAAATCTGATGCTGAATTACCCTGTACGGGTGATTGGGTGCTTTTTCAACCATTTGATGAGAATAAAGGGATTATTGTCTATATGCTACCTCGTGAGCGGACATTGTATCGCAAGAAAAGTGGTACAGTTGCCGATAAGCAGGCCATTGCTTCTTACGTCGATAAAGCATTTATTGTGCAGAGTCTTGACGATAATTTCAATGTCCGCAGAGTAGAACGTTTTATGGTTCAGGTATTAGAAGAAAACATCAAGCCTGTATTGGTGCTTAATAAATCCGATTTAGATTTTGACAGGCAGAGTGTTGAAGAACAAATAAATCATATCTCCAATCAGATACCCGTATTTTTTACGAGCATTCATCAACCCAAACGATTCTCCGGTTGCGGGAATCCATATCAGAGGGAGAAACTGTTGTGTTTGTCGGTTCTTCGGGTGTCGGGAAAAGTTCTCTGGTAAATGCACTCTGTGAAAAATCTGTGTTGCTTACCTCCGATATAAGCCTGTCCACAGGAAAAGGCCGGCATACATCAACCCGTCGGGAAATGGTATTGATGAATGATTCGGGTGTTTTAATCGATACTCCGGGTGTGCGTGAATTTGGCTTGGTTATCGACAATCCAGATTCACTGGCCGAAGTACTTGAAATCTCTGACTATGCAGAATCGTGCCGTTTCAAAGATTGCAAGCATATTAACGAACCGGGTTGTGCTGTTTTAGAAGCAGTCAATAGCGGTGTGTTAGATTATAAAGTTTATGCAAGCTATCTGAAACTTCGCCGGGAAGCGTGGCACTTTTCAGCTTCCGAACATGAGAAACGTAAAAAGGAGAAGTCCTTTACAAAACTTGTAGAAGAAGTAAAGAATCGTAAGGCAAATCGCTGATTTCTATTTAAACGATGCAGGTATTGGAATTTATTTTTTTCTTTAAAAGAGCAAAAAAGTTTTAGTTGCGCAAAAAGGCTGCGCACCACTGCATCTATCTTTGTCGAAGAAACAAGAAAACAGGTCAAGTACGGGTTACTTCCATACATCCTGTTAAGATATTGACTCATACGATTATCAGTTTTCCTGTTTCGTAAAGGGGCAGTAGCTCAGTGGGTAGAGCATCATACATAATCTTGAGATTATCCTGATGAAAAAGGTCAATTAAGATTTACTTCTATCCTGTGACGGTCGTCGGTTCGACTCCGGCCTGCTCCACAAAAAATAAATATAGAGGTAGGACAGCAGCTTCGGGATTATCTGAAATGAGGTCAACCGGGGCTTACTTCTTAACGGTGGATAACGCTGGTTCGAATCCGGCCTGTTCTACCTCTTTTTATCAACTAAGGTCAAGGAAGACTTACTTCAAAACCGCAGGAATGCTCCATTGATTCACAGTCTTCCGATTACCTTACTTAAAAAACAAAGTTATGAATAAAGATTTGTTGAAAGTGTCTATCAGGCAGAATGCAATCTATTTGCCTTTGATAGAAGAAGAGAAAAAGCAGGAAGAGTTGACTTCGACTACCATTGCATTGGTAGCCCAACTCCGTAAGTAGGATATAGCTTGTCCGAAGAACTGCTGCATGCCATTAATCAGTTATATCCGGCTCAACAGATGATGATTCTTCAGGTGATGAAAGAAGCATTAGGCGTGACGCTAAACTGGTCTCCATTGGTGAAAGGGTGGGATGTACCTACCGGAGAAACGCGCTTGGATCATCTGGTTACATGGATCGCTAACCTGTTTAATAGCCAGAAAGGCGTTAAACTACCTTGCGGACACGTGATCCCTGATAATACATTCCCTATGGAACGATACAATGGTTGTCCGTTCTGCGGAACCCTGTTCCAAACGGCTACTACGGAATATTTCGGACAGGGAAGTAAACTGAAAGTGCTGGAACTTTGGCAGGACAAGGAGCTGAATGCTTTTTTCTGTGACTTGCTTGAATCGCGTACAGCTCTTGATGCCACACAAGCGGATAGCTTGAAAATAATGCTTGGCGAACTTCCGTTACCGGCAGTCGAAATCAAAATGAAGGAGACATTGATGTTGGTGATAGATACATTGGTGGAACAGGATAGAGCGCAGGAAGCGCAAATCTATTTCTCTACTCCGAATGATATATTGCGTTATCTGTGGTATAAGAAAACCGGATTCCTGCAAATCATAGAGCCTAAGACTATTATCCGTAAAACAGGTAGAAACAACACACATATATGTGGAGTTTTGGATAAAAGTCGTTCGGCAGCTCAAGCGAAGCGTGAGGAGTTGAAGTTGAAATATACGCGTCGTGAATGTAAAATGGTAGCTCTTTGGTTGAACAACCTGACAATGGCTCCGGAGAAGGCTTGCGAAATCATGCATCCGAAAAGAGAGATGTGGGTACGTATGATACGTGCGTTGCGTCTGGCGGAATATGCCCGTAAGCCGGAATTCGGAAATTTGAAGGAATTGATGGATATATTCTACCGCCAGGCATATACTGTGTGGCAAGGAGAAGTGGAGCGCAACCGTTTGAAGGCGGATGCGGAACAGACATTTGCTTTGTTAAAGCAGCGACCGGGTATGTTTGCACGTTCTTTATTTGCGAATATGCTTTGGTTCGGAGCTGAAGAGACGTTGGCTGCATTTAAAGAAGTAGTTCATTTGTTGCCGGCACGTTTGGTAGTTACTTTGGGTATGTATGCGGAGAACTACTTTGAACCGGGACATAAGAGAATGGTGAAACCTTTAGGGGGGAATGCTCTTTTGATAGAACCACATTATTTGGTGGGTCTGTATATGGAGGATCAGCTAAAAGCGATGGTGAAGGATGTACAGGATTTGTGTAAGGAAGTCGTAGCTGCCCGTTTTGCCAATGCAGCTGCCGAAAGTGAAAACAAAAGTATGTATATTGACCCTATGTTGTTCCATATCCCGTTGGCTATCGGCGATCGTAGTGAAACAATTCAGGATACTTCCTGTGCTTTGCAGGGAACGCGTTTCCCGGTAGAGGGGGATAAAGTGCGATTGTTTATGCAGTGGGGAAAAGGGCTTCCGGCACAGCATCTTGACATGGACTTGAGTTGTCATATCACTTTGCCTTCCACAACAGAAGTTTGTTCCTTCTTCAACTTGCAAGCTATTGGCGCTAAACATAGCGGGGATATCCGAAGTATTCCTAATAAGAAAGGTACTGCTGAATATATCGAGCTGGATTTGAATGAACTGAACCGTGTAGGTGCGGAATATGTCGCTTTCACTTGCAATGCATATAGCAACGGGACTATCTCTCCTAATCTGGTGGTAGGTTGGATGAACTCTGCTATCCAATGAAGATATCGGAAAGAACAGGAGTAGCTTACGATCCTTCTTGCGTACAACATCAGGTACGTATTTCCCAAAGTTTGCAGAAAGGGCTTGTTTTCGGAGTTCTGAAAGTGAAAGAACGGGAAATCGTTTGGCTGGAAATACCTTTTGGTGGACAGACGATTCTTTCTTTGGATACACAGACCATTGAAAAGTATCTGGATAAGCTGGAAGCGAAAACAACTGTTGGTGAACTGTTAGCTGTCAAAGCACAGGCACAGGGATTGAAGTTAGTTGATATTCCGGAAGCGGACGAGATATATACTCGTGAATGGGCATTGAATACTGCCGCTGTGACTAAATTACTGTTGGGTGATTAAATTCTTGGGAGGAATTGTCTTTTTCCTCCTAGGATTTAAAGGTCGTATCGCATAAAGTTATACCTTTGTATGCGATCAATTAATCGTCTGACAGCTGCAGGGCAGACGCATTAAAAATTATTTTCCTGTAAAAGTTGTGACAAATATTTTTCATCCCATCCGGCTTTTAGTCTTTTCAGATTCATGCTTCCTTTTGTTGTTTTTTCATTCTTTAGTATGGTAAGTGCCATCTTTGTTGCCACCGAAAAGTTTCTGGCTGCATTTTTCACCTTTTTACTGTAGTCTTCTCGAAAGGTAACATCCAGTTGCCAATGAAGATTATTTTCAATAGACCAATGCTGCCTGATGGCAGATGCAATCTCCTCCGGTTTGGTATTATCAAGTGAAGTTACATAGTATCTGACCTCTTGAGTATATTCTCCTGTTGCTACTATTGTTCTCTCCGACTTTATCCCTACAATAGACTTCAACCCCACAAGTTTCTTCTTAAACATTTTCTCCATAATAGATCCATAACTGACTACAGTACATGTTCTTGTCTCAATCCTTCCATGTCCGGTGTTTTCCGACACATGCCTGGTGACTCTATTGATTATTTCATCTTTATCCTGATAATCGTCAATGATTTGTTTAGCTAGTTGATAATTTTTTTTCTTATTCTCCTTTATAGCTATAATATAATTTGCATCATGCTCAATAATGGTCTGGGTTATATCTTTCTGGCATCCCATCGCGTCAATTGTAACAATACAACCACTTAGTTCCAAAGAGTTAATTAACAATGGAATAGCTGTAATCTCATTGCTTTTATCATCTACTTTTACCTGACCTAAAGAAATTCCATTAGCGGCAGACCAGGCGGAAACCATCCATAATTTGAATCCTTCTTTTCCCGTAGTATGCTCTCCATCACATTGGCTTGGACCACGCATGAGCTTGCCATCTATAGCTACAACGCCTTTCACCTCCTGACAGACTTGTTTTACCCAGTTACGAAAGATCAACTCAAAATACTCGGGCTTTATTATACTGAAGAATCTATTAAAAGTATCATGACTGGGGATGAACTCCAGGTCAGGTATGCGACTTTTGAAAAAAGCAATTTTCGCATTGCCAAATTCCTCAATCTCATTCCAGGATTGGGCGCCACAGATTACAGCAGCAATGGATATATAGATAATGGTTTCCATTTTATGTACTTTTTTGCGGTTCATCCTAGGATCTTCTATTTGTTTACAAAGGTCAATTATGCCAATTTTCATGTTAGTTTATGTTTTAATATATCTTATAAAGATAAGAAAAACAATCGATATAAACAAATGATAGTGTATTAATAATCAGTAGTATAGCAAAGAAATAACAAAGGAGAATATAGTAAAAAATATAATGCGTCTGCCCTGGTTCACTAGAGTAGAAAGATCTGTCTACTAGAGTGAAAAGAACCGTTCACTCTAGTGGAACGAACTAGCTGGTAGTTAAATAATAAAAGAATAAAGGCAAGATACACTAAGCGCATCAATTACATAATATATAAACAACCATTAAATTAGAACAAAGATGGCAATACAATTCGAGTTTTATAAGAATCCCCAACCGGAGAAAGAAGGAGAAGAACCTAGTTATCATCCACGGGTAGTCAACTTTCAACATGTGACTACTCAAAAATTGGCAAGAGAAATCCACATGGCAACCACTTTCGGAAAAGCGGAAGTAGAAGCCATGCTAATGGAATTGAGCAGATGCATGGGCAACCACCTATGCGAAGGAGAACGAGTACATCTGGATGGGATCGGCTATTTCCAGATTACATTGCAAGCGACCGAACCCGTGCACTCGCTTACCACCCGTGCAGATAAAGTGAAACTAAAATCCATTAACTTCCAGGCTGACAGGAATTTAAAGAGTTTGTGTATGAGTAGTCACTTACGACGTTCGAAATACAAGCCACATTCGGCTTCTCTTTCAGAAGAAGAGATCGACAAGAAACTCACTGCCTATTTTGCAACCCATCCTGTATTGACCCGTAGTAATATGCAGTCACTCTGTTGTTTTACCCAAAGCATGGCCAGCAGACAGATTCGTCGTCTAAAGGCACAAGGAAACTTACAGAATATAGGCAAACCCACACAGCCTATTTATGTACCAACTCCGGGGCATTATGAGAAATGATTTCAACGGGTATGAGAAATAAGCCAAATTAAGGTCTATTTGTGAATAAAGCTATGAGAAACACTAAATTTAAAATCATTTCTCATAGCTTACACCATTAACAATCTGACACTTAGGTCATATTTATGAGAACATGAGAAATGAATATTTTATATCCATTTCAGAGGCGCATCAATTCTCCACCAACCACTTTTCTATATTTCTTGTTTCAACACTAAAGTTAACGCCAATCTTGAAAAGTTTCCGCGAATCCGTTGCAAACGGACGAGCATAATGTTTATCCTCTATCTGCCGCAAAGCTTCTTCCGCCGTACCATTCAATTTAAATTCCATGATGTAGATAAATTTATCGGTCTGCAATACCATATCCACACGGCCCTCACTCGTATGATATTCCGCTTTTACATAGAAGCCTACCAGTTTACACACGATATATAGTACATTCTGATAATGTAATTCCAATTCGCGTGCTAGTTCATAAGGAATATCCGAAAAGAAACTTTGCAGACGGCGGAAAAAAGATTCGTAATCACCAGCACGTACCTCACGAACAAATTTTTGGATTTCAAAGGGAGATTCCACTTTATTGACGTTCGCATAATAAGGAAGCAGAAAACGGATAAATCCTTCCTCCACTTCACGATTAGGAAACCTAAACGGTAAATACCAAATTCTTCATCATATCCCTTAATGGTGAGATATCCGCTCTGATAAATCACCGGAATAGGATTGGTAGATTCAGAATCCATACTGTTCAGTACCTGTTCATCGGTTTCTTCATGGGCCATCCGATGAAGGTCGTAATGGTGTTTCTTCAGCAATTCCACCAAATAAGTGGGAGTACCTGTTTCAAACCAGTAGCTTTTAAACTCATTCCTATCAAAAGCTAAAAGCAGACTGAAAGGATTGTACATTCCTTTGGAATTGTGCGTGAAATGATAGCCATCATACATTTCTTTCAACCTGGCACATATCTCTTCATACGTCACTCCCTGCACATTGGCAAATTCATGAAGTTCGGCATCCAGATTATCGTATAGCTCCTGTTCGCTCACACCACAAATATCTATATACTTATTCCACATTGAAATGTCATTCAGGTTATTCAAATCACTGAACACACTGACTTTACCGAACTTGGTAACTCCCGTCAACAAAGCAAACTTGATACACCCATCCTGACTTTTCAATGCGCCGTAGAAGGCTTTCAATGTATTGCGGAAACTCTTTTGCAAAACATCATCACCAATAGCCTGTAACATCGGCTTATCATACTCATCCACTAGGATCACCACACTTTGCCCCTCTTGCTGACAGGCACGCCTAATAATCCCCTCAAAACGCATCGCTAAAGATTTATCCGAGGCTCTTCGCCATATATCTTCTCCCATTCCACCAACGCCCCATTCAGTTTATTCTCCAAACTTTCCGGAGTATCGTATTTTTCCGTATTAAGATCAAGATGTAATATAGGATATTTTACCCAATCTTTTTCCAGCTTCTCCATAGCCAGCCCTTCAAAGAGTTCCTGCTTTCCTTGAAAGTAAGCTTCAAGCGTAGAAATAAGCAGACTTTTGCCAAAACGGCGCGGCCGACTTAAGATATAGTAACTCCCGGTTTTCACCAATTGATAAATCAATGCCGTTTTATCAATATAAAAATAGCCACCTCTACGGAGTTTCTCAAAATTCTGTATACCAATAGGGTAAATCTTGCCACCCATATTTCAATCTGTTTAAGTTCACATCGTACAAATATACATATTATCTCAATATAAAAAACCAAATGTCCAAAGAGGAATCACATTCCGCATCCCGTACTCAATATCATCTTTCACGATATACGCATTCTCCACATCATGCACCTGCTTCTGCGATTTATTCTTCCCACCTACTTCAAAGGTATAACCACCTATTGTAAAATCAGAGACCTCTGATGTAGTTACCGGACGTACAACTCACAAAGTAGAAAGAAATTAAAAATGAACGATAAGAAGAAATGCCTAAGGCGATGCTTCCGCATCGCTGCACACGAATATAAGGATTTTTATTACAATAACAAGCGATAAACAATATTTCTTAAATGAAAAGCCGTGCTCCACTCAACATAAAGTGACACATTTTACCTAATAGATTAGTGACTGAAGCATTTTTTTATCACAGCAGTATCGCAATAAATATAGCTTCTCTGAGAATTTATAATAATGACTAGGCTTTCGATTATTCTCATTAATAATATAATTCATAGTTTGAAGATTGTTCTTCTCTAAAACTCTTCTTTCTTTTGCTGACACTGGATAACTTACTATCGGCAGACAGTTTTTCCATTTTGTGAAAAATATTCGTGCATTAGTCAGCCATTCATTATCTAGCTTTGAATTACTAATGTGCTCTATTAGAATATCATATACACATAATGATTTCAGTCCCAGCATATAAACCTGCAATGAGATATCAAGATCATAAAAATGAAATCCTTTGTAATTTATTTCATCAAATCTTATTTTATCAAAAACAGATTTCCTCATGCAAAAAAAACATCCATCCACTGCTACCACTTCTATGGCATTCGCATCTGCAATGGGTTTAAAGCAAGTATTATAAGTAATGGTTGGATCAGCTCTATTAGTGTCAATAGAATACTGGCAAATTGCATCCTTTCCTGCATCTGTACTTCCAGGTCCCCACCAAATACCCGGTATTTGACTAATAAAACGTGGTCCAGAAATTCCAATAAGCCCTACTTTCAAATCTCTGAAATGATTTATCAGAAGCTTTCCCCAATCACTAGTGTAATGTAAAATATCTTCATGCATAAAACATAGAAGTGGATATTGGCTCCTTTTGACCCCTTCGTTATAAGCACTAAATATATCATATTGACTTTTACTGTTATCAATACATATAATCTCATGAACAACCCCAACCGTATTCTCAATATTATCCTTCAATTCCTTAGAGATGGATTGAAACCTACTGCATATTATAATAGAAATCATATTTATTCAAATCAATTTTATATATTAAGATACTTTTATACGAATATCTCTAATTCATAAAAAAATAGTTCACAAAACTAAGGATAAAATCCTGTAAGGACAAACTTAGATTTAAAAAAATAAAAAACTCCAGACTTCCAAAGCTAACAGATAAATATAGAATGTAGATCATCCATCCTTAACTCTTCGAATTCAATTCTTCAGGAAAGAAAATCCTAACATATCACAATTATTTATCAAAACGTCTTAGTAAAAGTTTTTTTTGCTTATTTTTGTAAGATACAATACAATTCTAACAGTTTGGCAAGGACTATTGTATAACTTACAGTTATGATAGCTTTGAGAAACATATTAGTATAATTTATTTTATATATTCTATAAATTATGAAATGTTATATTTGTTTGACAGACTCTATTGTCAACAGAAAAGATTACTTTAACATGTTAAAGGTAACCTTAATTAGTGCTCGTAAAAACACATCTCTTCGATTAATTTGCCTATATGATGGTAAAATTGGCGATCCTGTTTACAACTTACTAAAAGATTTTAAAGTTGAGATCATCATCCATGAATTACCATATAAAAAGGAACTAATGGAAATATATTCTCACGAATGGATGGAAACAGAACTAGGAAAAGATATAGAATATAGTCGAATATTCGGCACATTCATGAGAATGGAGATTCCTATAATAGAAAAAGAAGACGAATATGTATTATACACCGATATGGACATAATCTTTAATGATGATATATTACTGAAAGATCTACCTCATCCTGCTTATTTAGCTGCTGCTCCCGAATTTGAACGCGATACAAAAAGAATGAGTTATTTCAATGCTGGAATATTAGTCATGAACATCCAAGGAATGAGAATCAAATATCAGCAATTTGTAGAGATGATGAAAAAAAGGCAAAGATCTACTTCAGGACTTTTTGATCAAGGGTACTTAAACGAGCTGTGTTTCAAGGACATGGAAATTTTACCTATTGAATATAACTGGAAACCGTACTGGGGAATTAATGGGAATGCTAAGCTTATCCATTTTCATGGAATGAAACCATGCAGCAACCTCGAAGAAGCAGGATTTGACACCAGAGAATCATTCTTTCGGACTATATTTGACAATAACAGTCAAGGCTATGCAGTATATATACTATTTTATTCTCTTTTTTAATTACCTAGGTCAAAAACAAGACCAATGGTTATGCTATCATTTACAATACATCCTTGACCTATATAAAAAACCTTTAATAGCCCTTGCACAAAAAACAGACTATAAACCAAAATACAGAAAATACAAACGTCTATACTCAATATTCGTAAGTATCTCTATACTATTAGCAATTCTACTACTTACTGCTTTATTTTTAGTATAATCAATATAAATAACACTCTCAAATGGACAAAACCGAAGGTCTAAAATTAAAACAATAAACATGAGAATTGGTATATTATATGTTTGCACTGGAAAAAACTTGCAAAGATACAGAGTAAGAACTATAGAAAAAACGGGGTTCACCGAATGCTTACTACCATTTGCAAGACACTCATGACCAGAAATAAATAGAATTTACTTTTAAAAAGCTCCTGCTACCGGTAATTCACAGAAAATAAAAACACCTCAAACAAATAATATAAAATAAATCTTTATATATTTGCCAATAATATGAATCAAAGCAATAAATAAAATGAGAATTGGTATATTATATATCTGTACTGGCAAATATGACATTTTTTGGAAAGACTTTTATCTAAGCGCAGAACGTTATTTTATGCAAGACCAATCTTTCATTATCGAGTATTATGTATTTACTGATAGTCCTAAACTATATGACGAAGAAAACAACAAACATATTCACCGGATCAAACAAAAGAATTTAGGATGGCCTGACAACACATTAAAACGTTTCCATATATTCCTTCGTATCAAGGAACAGTTAGAGCGAGAAACCGACTATCTATTTTTCTTCAATGCCAATCTCTTATTCACCAGTCCTATTGGCAAAGAAATTCTACCACCATCAGATAGTAACGGATTACTAGGAACTATGCACCCTGGATTCTACAATAAACCGAACTCCGAATTTACATACGAGCGAAGAGATGCTTCTACTGCCTATATCCCAGAGGGAGAAGGTCGATATTATTACGCTGGAGGGCTTTCAGGTGGATGTACAAAGGCCTACTTGAAACTCTGCACAACAATTTGCTCATGGGTTGACAGAGATGCCACAAACCATATAATACCAATTTGGCACGACGAATCTCTAATCAATAAATACTTTTTAGATAATCCACCAGCTATTACATTGTCCCCTGCATATCTATACCCAGAAGGTTGGCTCCTTCCTTTTGAACCAATAATCCTCATTCGAGACAAAAATAACCCCCAATATGGCGGGCATGAATTATTGCGAAGAAAAAACTCTTTATGGGAAAGGATTAAGCTAATCTGCCAAAAATTTAAAATCGGCTGATTAGTTATCCAATTTTTCTCTATTATAAAAATACAGAATTATGGAAAACTCCTTTCCACTGATATTCAACTTTATCATCACAAAGAATCACTATTTTATCTGCACTATCTCTCAATAAAGCACCATACTTTCCCAAAGTACCTTTACTTGTTATCTGATGTTTGCAATAAGCTATCAAAAACAAATCCATATACCCTTATCTGAACCATTTATATCCACCACCTTGTAATTCTCATTTGCAAATTCAAGATAGGGAATAAGTTCTGATGCCACCCATTCCGGCTCATCTGAGAAAAAGTAAAAAAAAGGCATAACAGTCTCTTTTTCCATATAATCAACAGCCCTTTTAAAATAGCTCAAAGAAGCAGGCTTCCCATACGCTCGAACTTCAACACTTAAATCACCCCGTCGAACATGCACTGCTACAGGATTGATATTCTGTTTTATTTCTGACATTAACATTTTGCTACCCTCATCAAATATTTCAGATGAGATTCTATAAGTAGACATAAATGCGGGTACCCAAATATTTATCGGCAAATGATAATATCCACCTAAATAAATAGGGGGATTTTTTTCCAAAAATGAAAAATCATCTATCCATTCCGATGTATTATTCCCAACATAATAAAAATGTCTCTTATAATAGGAGATTTCGAACTCTGTTGCAATTGTCAGCCCCAAATAAGGAAACACTTTCAACAAATCAAAATTGCGGGCAAATTTATAATCCATGTCACTTCCCCATTCCTTATAAAAGGATAGATCATACACAACCTTACATCCACGCTTTCTAAAAAATTCTCCCAACAAATATTGGAGCATTTGAGAACAAATACCACCATCCATCAACACTACAACCTTAGGAGTAACTAAGCGAGCCTTCAACATTCTTTTATAACAACTTCTTTGCCACCTTCTAATAATACTCATTTCTTTATATCTTATTTTACCAACTATACTGCAACAGATTCAAATCCTCCAACCAGCTAGATTATAAGCGATAAACAATATATGCTTCATTTCTCAACGCCTTAATTTATCTGAGCACATTACAGTTTATGGCGCATATTATAATATCTAAGTTTCAAATCTCCCCAGAAACCTGATACTCTATAAGCATTCACAATCTTACGTTCTCTTTTTGACAAGTTGTTTATTAAACAAGGATAGGATTCCATTTCATTAACAAGCCGTTTCATTTCCTTCCTAATATCAGCAAAACGTTTCCAATAAATTCTTCTAAAGGCATTTTCAAGATGGAAATGAGCAAGTGTTCCTTCATCTCTTCCCTCAACCCTTTTTTATCAATATAATTTTCAATCCATATTGTATAATTCACAAAGTCTCCATACTTTTTATCATCAAAAGTTGCTGGATGTGACATTGACGTATTGGTAAAATTATAGTCAATAATTATATAATCAACTGAAACGACTTTTTGTAAGTATAACAATAATTGTGTGGAAAGAACGACATCTTCACCAAATGATATATCTGGCCTTTCTATTTCATTCTGATATAATGATCGAAGATGAAATTTTGACCATACACACCAATAAGCCTTTTTTAAAAGAATATTTTTCAAAAACTCCACGCCTGACAACTCTACAAAATCAAAAAAAGTTGATTTATGAAACTCTCCATCATAGCAAAACATAAAAGGGGCCACTACATATCCGCTTGCGTTTCCTCTGCTTTAGCAACCAGCCTAGTTATTGCATCCTCATGCATAATATCATCACTATCTAAATATTGGATATATTTGCCAGTAGCAATATCTATACCCGATTTACGCGCCTGCACTAATCCTTCGTTTTGTTTATTAAATACAACAATCCGGGGATCTTCAGCCGCATACGTCTTTATTATATCTAAACTATCATCTGTACTTCCATCATTCACTACAACAATTTCAAGATTAGTATACGTTTGATTAATAACACTCTGCAACGTTTTAGTTATCGAATTGTGCGCATTATAAACAGGAATAATAACCGAAACTAAAGGGTATTCTTTTTCCATTATATCATTTTTTAATTCTTTTTCTTGGCAAAGTGAGTCCAATAATAAATTGGCCAAAAATAAGTTATCTTACGTAATCGTTTATAATATTTAGAAGACAATTCTTTTCTTGACAAAAAACGCCATCTACTCAACTTGTTCCTCATATCTTTAATTTCAACAGGATACGACTGATGATTAGGATCCGTCATAAACCCTTGAAAATGATTAAAGCAATTTTCCACAATCACATTGACGGCATCAAGCCAATCTCTACCTTCAAACAACCGCCGCTCCTTTGCAAACTCCAATCTTGAATATTCAGCCAAGAAATAATGATAACGTTTTATAGGATTGATTGTATGGCAAATACTATCACCTCTCTGTATATAATGATAATAAGCAGCATCAATCCAAACTATTTTATCGCAAATACTTATCCAGCGATAAATAGTCGCATGATCCTCAAAAAACATACCTACAGGAAAGCGATAAGAATCAAAAAAATCTTATCAAAAAGTTTAGTACAAGCTGAACTACTTACTCTCTCAAAAATAATATCTCGCTGAACATCTTGACTAGTACGTACATACACATTAGCTGTATTAGGATACATTTGTTCTATACGGCCATCTTCATACTCAAAGCAAAAGTTGCAATATACCATATAAACTTTGTTCTGTACCATGACTGACAACATGTTTTCATACATTGTCGGTTCAATATAATCATCGCTATCTATAAACCCAATATATGGAGCAGTCGCTATTTCAATTCCTGCATTACGAGCTATAGATAAACCTGCCTCATCAAGATGCAACACTTTTACTCTAGAATCAATATTAGCATATTCATCACAAATAGAAGGGGAATCATCGGTCGACAAATTATCCACTAATATGATTTCTATATCTTTCAACGTCTGATTACGTACAGACTCTATACAACGTCGCAAATACGGAGCTGTATTATGAACAGGGATGATAACGCTTACCGAGTATTGAGATTCCATATTTGAATATTCAATTTTCTACTTGCAAAAATAAGGAATAATATCCATAGGAAGTATCTAAAAAGAGATTGTTTACAAATAGAGCAGAATTTCACGCTTGCAATTAATCATTATTAACAATACGTATATATAACTGAAAAGCCAAAAGAAAAAATTCTATGGGGTATTTTGCATTCAGCAACTTGCTAGTATAGTTTCCATCACAAAAGTTTGCAAATACAATATTTAAACAAACTGAATGTGTATATTTGCAAAACCTAATTGATAGCAATAAAAATGAAAAAATTAGCAATTATTATACCAGCTTATAAACCACGTTTTTTGCAAGAAACACTTGATTCTATCGCTAAACAAAACAATCACGAATTTACCGTATATATTGGTGATGATGCAAGTCCCTACCCATTAGAGACCATAGTAGATCGTTACAAGAACAAGTTTGACATTATATATCATCGTTTTGAACAAAACATGGGCAAAAAAGACCTACCCGGTCATTGGGAACGATGTATATTATTGTCAGCAGAAGAACTTATATGGCTTTTTTCAGATGACGACTTAATGCCCTTTGACGGAGTAGCACGTATAATTCGAGCCTCACAAAAACATTCTGAAGGAAAATATATATTCCGTTTTCCTTTAGAAGTCGTTGACGAGTATGGTAAACTAAAGTATAAAAACCCTCCTTTTAAAACCGATTTAACTTCTGGATATGAATTCCTATTAGATAAATTATCTGGGAAAATTAGTTCTGCCGCCTGTGAGTATGTATTTAGCCGAACAGTATGGGAGCAAACGGGAGGATTTATTAAATTCCCTTTGGCTTGGTGCACCGATGATGCAACATGGGCTAAATTTGCAGAATTTACAGGAGGAATCATATCTTTACCAGGCAATCCTGTCAGCTGGAGAAATGCTGAAGGAGAGAATATATCAAACTCCACTCATTTCAATAAAGAAAAGATTAGAGCAACAATACTTTTCATGGAATGGATTAGTATAAACTACCATTCCCATCTTCACGAAAGAAAATTCAAAAAAGCAATCAAACGTTATATATATAAATTCCTACAGCATTCGCTAAAAAACGACTTTAGCTTACACGACCTTTTACTTTTATGCAACGCTCTAAGAAAACTCACACTAAATGTATCTTTGCTAGTTTTAGTTCATCATGTTGGGAAGAAAATAAAAAGGCAATTAACTCGCAATAAATAAATTGCCTTATATTTTTGAATTTAAGGAATACCCTTGCTAACAATATCCTTTAAGAATTTTACTATAATAACTGTAAACGGCCATACTCTTCAATTACTTCAATAGAGATGACAAGCTAACACAATAATTATCGATAGAAAACTGCTGTGCTTTTTTCAAAGACATTTTTTTTAACGAATTGAGCAACTCTCGATCATTTGCTAAGATCATAATATTCTTTATAAAATCATCGGGAGAAGAACAGAAACATGCATTAGTCTCATCGCAATAGTCCCGTATAGATCCAACATCACTAACCACCATCGCCAATCCTGTTGCCATTGAAGTACAAATTACATTACTTCCAATAGTATCCTTCATCACATTTAATGAAATATCAGAATCATTCATATAATGCTTTAATTCCGCCTCCGGAACATACCCCACCAATGTTGCATTCTTTAAACCTGAAAACAAATAATCAATATTCTCCCGCCCTTTGCATATATAAAAATGAATTTGCGGAAGTCTTGAAACAATATAAGCAATCTGTTCAAAGTCACGTGCCAAAGCACCCATTACTATTACCTTGACATCACCACCTCTGTTATAAAGATTTGCAGAAGGAGTATAATAATTATTATCGACATAATGAAAGGAAGTATAAACATTCTCTATTCCTAAATTATTGAGATAGCATGTCAAACTACTTCCCAATGTTACAATTTCTGTAACAAATCGCGAACTCTTCTTTATTTGTGCTTTCGAATATCGCCTTTCCAATTTTTCAGGAACAAGATGCACCATAGCATATATAGGTGCTTTAGGACATATAAAGCGTATTATTTTTGCAAACAATATTTGATATGAATCTCTATGTAAATATTCAGTAAGAACAAACTTATCTCCTGATTTATATGTCATTGCTAATTTAAGTGCCGTAAAAAGCACAGAGATTTTCTTCCCCTTTTTTCCCTTATCCAAAAAAACGCCTACCCATATTGAAAGTATACATTTTATACAATTCAGGATTTCTTTTTTGAATATATTCATAAAGATACCTCATTCCTGTATGATTACCAGATGTTGAAGGCCAATCATAACAAATAATATATATCATATTATTAAAATTTAAATTAAAGAACAATAGTCTTAAACAATAGAGGAATTGCAGAATTTACATCAGTCCCATTATTTAGACAAACACAATATTCTGAACAAAGGTAATGAAAATAATCCAAAGTTTTATTCTAATGAAATTATTCTTTCTATATATAGGGCAAGCTCGGGATAAGAAATCAATAAAAAACGAAATAACTTTCATCATTACAAATATTAAAGTAACTTTGTAATCACCTAATATTATTTTGTTATTAATGATTGAAGAAAAGTATGTGCTTAATAACTCTCTCAATGCCTATTTATAATGTAGAAAAGTACATTGAACGTGCCTTATTATCTGCATTAAACCAAACCTATCAAAACTTAGAGATTTTGATAGTAGACGATTTAGGGCATGATAACAGCATGGATATAGTCTACCAACTTAAAAGCACACATCCTAGAGGTAACTGCATCCGTATAATTACACATAAAAAAAATCTTGGTTTGGGAGGAACAAGAAACACAGCAATTGAATCTGCTCAAGGGAAATATCTATACTTTATGGATAGCGACGATGCTATTGTTCCTGATTGCATTGAAACTTTATATAATATTATTTCACACGAGAAAGTAGACTTTGTAGCAGCCGGAATCAATCAAATTGATGAGAATGAAAATTCACTCAAAATTACTAACTATCCTAATATTACACGAAAAGGTAAATTATGTATGGCTCAATACTTTTATGAAGAAAAAAATGAGATATGGGTAACTACATGGAATAAATTATATAATCTTTCTTTTTTAAAAGAATTTCATATTCATTTTTTGGAACACGTGTACCACGAAGACATAGTAATGCATGCCATGCTCGCTCTAAATACCAGATCATTTAGCCTAACCAACCGGACAACTTATCTTTATAATTGCAAGAGAGAAGACTCTATTACAAATATAGAACAAGGCTACACCTTGAAGCATCTAAATGATCTTACCATAGTTTTTAGTGAGATCAGGAGATTGATGCAAGCAGACAACAACCTTAGCAAACATCTTCAAAAAGAAATAAACTTATATTATTTATTTGAAATTTATCATCGATACCTACCAGCGATGTACTCAAATATTAAAAGGGTTGATTTAATAAAAGGATTAGCAAGGCTCTCTCAAAACTGTATCCCTCCTATTTTGGAAACCCGACTAACATTCAAATCTATAAAACGTTTTTTATTCCTAAAACTTCCTTTTAGCATTCAGTATCTAATTAAAAGTCATAAATACAAAAAGGACAAAACTTAGGCGGAAAAACTATCAACAAATAATATACTATAAGAAGGTTCATAGAAAATATTATTTTCATTTACAAAATTTACAGTCTTATACTTCTTAAAAACATGGAAAAAGCATCTCTTCATTCTTAGTCATTTACAAGAGAAGTATCATCATAATGATATTTTGTATGTAAGAGGATGAATATAGTCTTTTGGAAAGAAGATTTATACAAAGCCAATAGTTATAATGAAGAGATGACTTACTAGAGCCGCAAAGATAACGAACTTGCATGTAGACTTATTAATTCCAGAACAAAAAAAAGAATCATAAAATTTGATGTAGCTATCCTGAAAAAGCCTTTAACGCTTGTTACAACCAAATAAAATGTATACATTTGTAGAATTTTAGTGCAAGCCCCCTTAACTATTTAACTAACTTAGTAATAATTATATGAATAAACCCATGGCGAGCAACATAAGTACATCGCTAATTATATCCACCTATAATAGAAGCGACGCATTAGAATTATGCGTTAAAAGCGTGCTACGTCAATCTCTCCTTCCTGATGAATTATCATTGCCGATGATGGTTCTAAAGAAGATACAGGAGAGCTAATTCATCAATTGGCTGCTTCTTCCGAAGTCCCCATTATTCATGTTTGGCATGAGGATCTAGGCTTCAGACTGGCTTCCATCCGTAACAAAGCTATTGCGAAAGCATCTAAAGAATATATTATACAAATTGACGGGGATATCGTCTTACACAAAGATTTCGTCAAAGATCATGTACATTTTGCTAAAAAAGGCAGTTTCGTAACCGGTAGCCGTGTATTAATCCGGGAAGGTTTAACCAAAAAGATGCTAGCAGAAAGGAACTGCATTATCTCTATTCACGACAAAGGTACTAAAAACACAATCAACGGAGTACATTTGCCTTGCTAAGCCCACTACTTCAGCATTATCGCCAATGGGATATTTCATATTCCAGAGGATGCAATATGGCTTTCTGGAAAGAGGATTTATTAAAAGTCAATGGGTACAATGAAGCTATTACCGGATGGGGAAGCGAAGATCATGAATTAGTGTGCCGCCTCATCAATAACGGTGTACGCAAGCGTACCATCAAATTTGCGGGAATTGTGTTCCATCTTTATCATGAGCTACATGGAACGGATAATTTGAGCAACAACCGCAGTATTTTGAACGAAACGAAAGTCAGGAAGCTAACCTGGTGCGATAAAGGAATCATACAAAACTAATATGGAAAAGAATTTGAACTTTTTAGATCGAAACGAATTTAACTACAGTCCATCAAAAGAAGTAGTAGAAGGCTTTAAAAAACTTCGATATAAATAAACTTTGTTTTTATACCCGCATTTATGATGAAGGAAAGAAAAGTATATTATCTGTTTTCTTATCCGAACTTTACGATATAGATGAAACACAAGTCTTATTAGGATACGGCGGAGAAGATATTCTGAAGCAAGCTGTACACTACTTCCTGACTCAAGAAGATGGAAATAAAACGATGTTGATTCCCAAGTTCTCATGGTGGTATTATAAATCAATTGCAGATGAGGTGAATGGCCATACACTGCAATATCCTCTCTACGAAGACGGAAATACTTTTAAATATGACTTTGAGACGCTAAAAGATATGATTCAGAAAGAGAATCCGAAGATTCTTTTACTAGCTTCTCCCAATAACCCTACCGGCAATGGTTTAACTCCGAAAGAATTGGATGAACTGCTTGCAGAAGTACCCAGTCAAACAGTGGTATTGATAGACGAAGCATACGCTTCTTTTGTTTCAGCTGATACCAGTTATATCAAAAAGCTGGTTAATAAATATCCGAATTTGATTATTTCCCGTACTTTATCCAAGTTTTATGGATTACCCGGTTTGCGTATGGGATTCGGATTCATGAGTAAGGAGCTGGAAAAATTCAGCAGATACAGCAATAAATATCTGGGATATAACCGGATATCCGAAGATATCGCCATTGCGGCTCTTAAATCGGACGCACACTATCGAAACATCGCCAAACTGATGAACGAGGACCGTGAGCGTTACGAAAAGGAAATCGGCGTGTTACCCGGATTCAAAGTATATGAATCGGTTGCCAATTTTATTTTAATCAAATACCCGATAGAACTGAAAGAGGCTTTACAAAAGGCTTTTGCTGAACAGAGTTATAAAGTGAAGTTTATGAATGAACCGGATATCAATACTCATTTGCGTATCACATTGGGGCGCCCAGAGCAGAACCGGATCGTTATAGATACAATCAAAAAAATAGCATCCAAATGAAAGCAGTAATATTAGCCGCAGGAATAGCTTCACGCTTACGCCCGCTGACCGATACGACGCCCAAATGTCTTCTCAAAATAGGAGAACGATGCCTTTTGGAAAGAGCTTTTGATGCTCTGATACAAAACGGATTTGATGAGTTCATCATTGTCACCGGGTATCGCCAGCAGCAAATCGTTGATTTCCTACAGGCACATTATCCAACCCAAGATATTACTTTCATCTATAATGACAGGTATGAATCAACCAACAATATCTATTCATTATGGCTCACCCGTTCCTATACAGATGGCAGGAGATTTTGTTATTAGACAGCGACATTGTATTTGATCCGCAGATTGTAGAGAAACTGCTTCATTCGGATAAGGACGACATATTGGCACTGAATCGTCATGAGCTCGGAGCAGAAGAAATAAAAGTCATCGTGGACGACGCACAAAAGGTCGTTGAAATCAGCAAAGTCTGTTCGATATCCGATGCTATCGGAGAATCTATCGGCATTGAAAAGATGTCAGCTGAATATACCAAAGCGCTATTCCGGGAACTGGAAATTATGATTACTATCGAAGGACTGGATAATATATTCTACGAACGGGCTTTTGAGAGACTGATTCCGCAAGGATATAATTTTTACGTTATGGACACCACCGAGTTCTTCTCGGCCGAGCTGGACACAGTAGAAGACTTTCAACAGGCACAGAAGCTGATTCCAGCCAGTCTTTATTAATTAAAATCAGATAGAATGGCTAATTACGACATCCGCCCTCTACAGCTTCGCATATTAAAGAACTTATTAGCTGTTGACAAAGTTTGCAAAGAACATAATCTGCGATATTACATCATGCAGGCACCATGCTGGGAGCTGTGCGCCACAAAGGATTCATCCCTGGGATGATGATTTGGATATCGGAATGCCAAGAGCTGATTATGACTTACTAATGCTAATGCCAAAGAATGGTTACCGGAACCTTACGAAGCGGTATGCGCTGAGAATGATAAGGAATATCCTCTTCCGTTCGCAAAGGTGCAGGATGCCAACACAACCTTAATCGAGCGTATGCATCTCAAATATCTGGGAGGTGTATATATTGATATATTTCCACTAGATGGAGTTCCGGAAAGCCGTATGGCGCAAAGAATGCATTTTGCGAAGTATGAGTTCTACAAACGAGTACTTTATCTTATTCATCGCGATCCATACAAACATGGGAAAGGTCCCAGTTCATGGATACCGCTATTATGCAGAAAGTTTTTCACCCTTACCGGAGCACAGGAAAGCATCAGGAAGGTGATGAAGAAATACGATTTCGACCAATGCGCATTAGTCTGCGATTATGATGATGGAATGAAAGGAATCATGTCGAAGGATATCCTGGGCACTCCCACTCCTATCCGGTTTGAAGATGAAGAAGTATGGGGAGTACAGAAATACGACGCTTATCTGTCACAGAAATATGGAGATTATATGACCATACCTAAACAAAGTGGACAAAGACAACATAATTTCCATTATTTAGACTTGAATAAACCTTATCGGAATTTTGAAGTCTAATTATAATCACATAAAGGTAAGAAGAAGAAATGAGAATAGGTTTTGACGGAAAACGTGCAGTACAGAATTTCACCGGTCTGGGTAATTATAGCCGCTATATAGTGGATATCCTATGCCAATTCTATCCGGAGAATGAATATGTGCTGTATGCCCCCAAGAAACGGGAAAACAAGAGGCTGGACAAATTAACGAAGCAGTATCAGCAACTACAGCTTTCTTATCCCACTACTTCTTCCTGGAAAAAGTTAAGTTCATTGTGGCGAGTATGGGGCGTTACCCAACAACTGGAAAAAGAAAAAATCGATATATTCCACGGACTTAGTAATGAGTTGCCCCTGAATATACATCAAAGCGAGGTAAAAAGTATTGTAACGATTCACGATCTGATCTTTCTACGCTATCCGCAGTATTACCATTCGATCGACAGGAAAATATACACATACAAATTCCGTAAAGCTTGCGAAAATGCCGATAAAATCATTGCTATCAGCGAATGTACCAAGCGTGATATTATTGAGTATTTCAGGATTCCCGCCGATAAGATAGAAGTTGTTTATCAGGGATGTGATCCTTCATTCATGCATCCTGTAGCAGCAGAGAAGAAAAAAGAAATCCGGGCTAAATATCAGCTACCGGATCACTATATCCTTAACGTAGGAAGTATTGAAGAACGCAAAAACGCCCTTTCAGCGGTGCAGGCACTAACGATGCTTCCTGAACAGATTCATCTCGTCATTGTAGGACGCCACACGGAATATACTGATAAGATTGAACGTTTCATTAAGGAGAATAAGTTGGAAGAAAGGGTACATATCATCGGCAATGTTCCTTTTGATGATCTGCCGGCTTTTTATCAGTTAGCAGAAATTTTTGTATACCCTTCCCGTTTCGAAGGTTTTGGTATTCCCATTATAGAAGCTCTATACTCCGGTATTCCGGTAGTGGCCGCGACTGGATCTTGCCTGAAAGAAGCCGGAGGTCCCGACTCTATCTATGTACATCCTGACGATATCAAAGGAATGGCCAATGCTTTCAAACAGATATACTCTGATACTGAAAGAAAAAAAGGAGATGATTGAAAAGGGGCAAAAAATTTGCCAAAAGATTCTCTGAAGAAAAGCAAGCGGAAGAAATCTTAAACATCTACAAGAAACTAATGAAATGAACGTACTTAAACATACAATAAAGAAATTTATATATGGCACTCTCCCATATTATTTCATGAAAGGATATAAGCCTGGCTCTCCTTATCTGAAATACTATGAATATATTAAAGAACATGGATATTCAAGACACCTGTATGAATTCAAGGATGAATACGCCAATATGCCTGTTGATGTACAGAAAGATGAGGAAAAAGGCTTATACTATGTTCAAAAAGAAAAGAAGCGACTCTATTTCAGAAAAAGCACTCCAGCCAAGAAAATTCAAAAATATTATAGGGCTTTGAGTATGGAACAAGACAGGCGCTCACCGCACCATTACTTCAACAGCGTTAAAGAAGTGACAGGGAAAGTATTTGTGGATGTCGGTTGTGCCGAAGGATATTCATCATTGGAAATTATCGAAGAAGCCAAACATGTTTATTTGTTTGAGCAGGACGAGCAATGGTTGGAAGCCATCAGAGCTACCTTCGAACCATGGCAGGATAAAGTGACGATTGTCCAGAAGTATGTGAGCGATCATAATTCTTCGAGAGAGCAAACACTAGATGATTTTTTCAACAACCAGACGAATGAACATCTATTTCTTAAAATGGATATAGAAGGAGCCGAACGGCACGCATTGGCCGGATGCAATAACTTATTTCAGAATTGCCAGAAGCTGGATTTTGCCATTTGCACATACCATTTGCGTGATGACGAAGAAGTTATCTCTGCATTTCTGGACAAACATAACTGCACATATATTAATCAAAAAGGATTTTTCAGGCATAAAATCCGCAGTGTAGTGATGCGCGGAAGTAAGAAGTAATCATTGATAATCAGCAGAAAGCAATTCACAATAATCATACTTGCACAAGTATGTATCATAGATATGCTTTTCCTTTCTCAATAAGAAACGTGAAATATGCGGTTCCCAAGAAAAGAATTTACGTACGGAACGGTATAAACGGAAGAATAAAATCAGGGATACAATATGCTTTTCTTTCTCTTTCCGTGCCGCACGACGATAAATATAATGAGTAAAGAACTGATCGCTGTAACGAAGGGCCAGACTGACCGTAGATTCAACGTCCCATCCACGCAAAGAAGCATATTCTGTCATGATGTAAGTCAGTACCTCACGCGAAATACACAAACGGCACATATTACGGCATACCGTATCACAATCAATATCCGATAGCAACTGCATGCGATTCACGTCGACCAGAGAGAAACTGTATTCATTCGTTTCATTCTGATGAATCAGTATATTACCGGGAGAATAGTCCAAATGGAGAATACCTGCCTGATGCAAAGCAGCAGTGTAGCGCGCAAAAGCAGAAAGTTTATCTTCATTTCCCTCTACTTTCCCATCCATCAGGGAACGGACAGTTTCGCCACCATCATAACAACAAATATAATAGCTATGTGAAAGAAGACCATTCTGAAATTGTTCAATCATAGCCACTGGCTCCGGAGTGTCAAAACCATGCTGTTGGATCTCCATAGAATAAATATAGGAACGTTCTGCTTTTGATTGCCGGAAAAACGAATATACAACGCGATTGATGATGTGAGGCTTCTTAAAGCTCTTCACCACAACATCAATACTGCCCAAGCCAATTCGTTTTAAAACATTACGACCATCATACACCACATCTCTTTCTTTCTGGAAGGACCTTGGAATTTCTTCTATCTCCTTCTGCAAATGTGCGTACTTGGGATTTACAATCACTCTCATTACACTCTCCTATATAATACTAATTACAAAGATTGAGCAAAGATAAAGAAATTAGGCCATATTCCGACTATATTTTTCTCTTTTCTCACAAAGATTGGCTAACTCTCTCTACATATAAGTCCTGTTACGAACCGCTTTAGTCATTTTTTTCT
>ENA-OQIG01000020-OQIG01000020.1-human-gut-metagenome-genome-assembly--contig:-NODE-20-length-88802-cov-24.688593_pt1 | contig 88802 bp, 96 predicted proteins | sample MGYA00242576_ERZ504741 | MGnify/ENA primary metagenome ERZ504741 (study PRJEB26092, sample SAMD00036436) | human gut metagenome | host: Homo sapiens | study: EMG produced TPA metagenomics assembly of... | reverse complement strand
AACCGGAATTGGCTCACCGGAACGACTTGGGCCGTCGAACTTGACGGCCTGGCCGGGACTCGGACAGGGGCTCAGTCCGGAGGCGTATGGGATCGAATTGCGGACGTACTCATGATGATCCCTCGCTTTTTTGCCCGATTAACGTCGGCGTAGCATTGCGGTTTTATCGTGTGCCTTTGGAATACTGGACGTCTGATTGGCAAATGGACGATTACCGTTCAGTGGATGGGAAGAGAATAGAAGGAGAACCCACTATGTCGTTGAAATTCAAATCGTTTGCCGCTCTCGCGCTGAGCGCGGCCATGATGTTCTCCGTCGCCGCATGCGGCACCACGGATTCCGGTGACGCCAAAAGCGACTCGAAGGCGAAGAACACCACCGTTGGTTACGATGTGAGCACCATCAAGAAGGATGACGAGCTGGCCAAGCTGGCCGCCTCCGCGAAGACCGTCAAGGACGGCGAGCTGTCCGTCGGCATGGAACTGTCCTATGCTCCGGCCGAATTCTACGCCGAAGACGGCAAGACCCCGGTCGGCTACGATGTGGACATGTCCAAGGCCATCGCCCAGACGCTGGGCCTGAAGCCGAAGATCGTCTCCTCCATGTTCGACACCATCGTCCCGTCCATCGGTTCCAAGTACGATCTGGGCATCACCGCCATGACCATCACCGAAGAGCGTCTGCAGTCCGTCGACTTCGTAAGCTACTACCGCGCCGGCTCCACGTGGGCCGTGCAGAAGGGCAACCCGAAGAAGCTCGACACCTCCGACATGTGCGGCGCGAAGATCGCAGTGCAGACCGGCACCGTCCAGGAGGACGAGGCCAACAAGATCGCCAAGGGCTGCAAGGCCGACAAGAAGGCCGAAGTGATGTCCTACAAGCGTCAGGCCGAAGCCGCCACCGCAGTGGCCACCGGTAAGGCCGACGTGTTCTACGCCGATTCGCCGGTCGCCGGCTACGCGATCTCCCAGACCGACGGCCAGCTTGAGGCGCTCGGCGACGTTGAAGGCGTGGCCAAGCAGGGCATCGCCATCAAGAAGGGCGACCAGCAGCTCGACGAGGCTGTGCAGAAGGCCGTGCAGAAGCTGATGGATGACGGCACGTACATGAAGATCCTCAAGCATTGGGGCGTCGAGTCCGGCGCTCTCGACAAGGCTGAGATCAATCCGACCGACCTCAACTGATCTCATCAGATAGATAGAAAAAGGAAACAGCATCATGGCGAAGAAACAAGTCGACGGCGACGGCCTCGATATTCCCAATCGCATTAAAGCCTTGCCTGTCAAGCGTACGGGTCCGATCGTGGCGGCCATCATCGTCGCGCTCTTCGCCGCGATGCTGGTGCAGGCTTTGGTCACCAATCCGCGTTTCGAATGGAATGTGGTCTGGAAATACCTGTTCAACGAGAACGTACTGGAAGGCATCAAGTACACGCTGCTGCTGACCGTCATCTCGATGGTCATCGCCATCATTCTGGCGGTCATTCTGGCGGTCATGCGCAAATCCATCAACCCGGTGCTGCGCGGCGTGAGCTGGTTCTACATCTGGTTCTTCCGTGGAACCCCTGTGTACACGCAGCTGGTCTTCTGGGGTCTGTTCGCGGTGCTGGTGCCGCGTATCGGCGTGGGCATCCCGTTCACCTCAATCGAATTCTGGAGCATTGACTCCCAGTCTGTCATCACCGCGTTCAACGCGGCATGGCTGGGCCTAGCGCTCAACGAAGCCGCCTATCTGGCCGAAATCGTGCGTGCTGGACTTGAAGCCGTCGACCCGGGACAGACCGAAGCGGCCAAGCCCTCGGCATGAAGCGTACACTCATCATGCGCCGTATCGTGCTGCCTCAGGCCATGCGCATCATCATCCCGCCGACCGGCAACGAATTCATCGGCATGCTGAAGACCACGTCGCTTGTCAACGCCGTGCCGTTCACGCTGGAACTGCAGTTCGCCACCACGGCGATCGCGACCCGTCTGTACAAGCCGATTCCGCTGCTGATCGTGGCCTGCATCTGGTATCTGGTCATCACCTCCATCCTGATGGTCATCCAGTCGCGACTCGAAAAGCACTTCGGCAAGGGCTTCGACGCCCGTCCCGCCGGAGCCCGCGGCAAGCGCACGCCGCTGCCGGGCAAGACCTTCGGCGAACCCAAGGATGACGTCGACAAGCAGAACGAAGCCACGTTCGCGGGAATGACCGCGTGAGGGGAATGACCATGAGCGAAATCACAACCAACGAAATCGTTCCCGCCGTCAAGGCGACCCAGGTGCACAAGCCTTCGGCAACCTGCACGTGCTCAAAGGCATCGACATGACCGTCATGCCCGGCACCGTCACCGTGATTCTCGGACCGTCCGGTTCCGGCAAATCCACGTTCCTGCGTCTGATCAACCAGCTGGAAACCCTGACCGGCGGCGAAATCGACGTCGACGGCGAAATGATCGGCTACAAGTACGTCGACAAGGGCGGCGAACGTGTGCTGCAGACCCTGAACGACAAGGAAGTGGCCGAACAGCGTTCCAAACTCGGCATGGTGTTCCAGCGCTTCAACCTGTTCCCGCACATGACGGCTCTTGAAAACGTCATGGAGGCTCCGGTCCACGTCAAGCACATGGACAAGAAGGAAGCCCGCGAACTCGCCATTCAGGAGCTGAACCGCGTCGGCATGGGGGAGCGTCTCGACTACTATCCGGCACAGCTGTCCGGCGGCCAGCAGCAGCGCGTGGCCATCGCCCGCGCGCTTGCCATGAAGCCGGAGATCATGCTGTTCGACGAACCGACATCCGCGCTCGATCCGGAACTCGTCGGCGAAGTGCTCAACGTCATGCTCGACCTCGCCAAGGAAGGCATGACCATGGTGGTCGTCACCCATGAGATCGGCTTCGCGCGCGAGGTCGCCGACCAGATCGTCTTCATGGACGGTGGCGTGGTCGTCGAACAGGGCGGACCGGAGATCATCGACCATCCGAAGGAGTCGAGGTTTAAGGACTTCTTGCAGCACGTCCTGTAGCAAGTAAGGCTGTCGTACTGCCGTAAATTCCCAATCCACTGACGTCAAGCGTCCGCAGACGTCCGGTGGGTTGGGTTTTCTTTTTGCTGCCGACGATGGGCGCGTTGCGTGCGCCACTGGTTCGCACGATTTCCCTGGGGGAGTGGGATTTCGCATATATGGCAAAGATTTGTAAGGACGCGCGGCTTGGTTTCATGATTGACATCCTTACCCGATAGGCTAAGGAGCTATGTGTGGAATCGTAGGATATGCAGGAAATGTTCGGACCGCGTGCGGCAAACCCTTGGAGGTCTGCCTCCAGGGTCTTCAGCGATTGGAATACCGTGGATATGATTCGGCCGGCGTGGCGTTGACCGCGCCCGGCATGGACCATGTGGCGGTGCGTAAGAAGGCCGGCCGTCTCGCCAACCTGGTGCAGGACATCGAACGCGATCCGATGCCGGAAGCCACCGTGGGCATCGGCCACACCCGTTGGGCCACCAACGGCGTGCCGAACGACACCAACGCGCATCCGCACACCTCGCGTGACGGCAAAGTGGCCATCATCCACAACGGCATCATCGAAAACGCGTCCCAGCTGCGTCTCGACCTGCAGACGGAAGGCTACCATTTCGTTTCCGAAACCGATACGGAGGTCGCGGCGAAGCTGCTGGGCAAGATCAGCGACAAGATCATCGAAGAGACCGGCAAGCCTGACCTGTTCAAGGCCGTCCGCCGTCTCGCACGCATGCTGGAAGGCGCGTTCACCATCCTCGCCACCGATGTGCGCCAGCCGGACATCGTGGTCGGCGCCCGTCACGATTCGCCGCTGGTGGTCGGTCTTGGCGAAGGCGAGAACTTCCTCGGCTCCGACGTGGCCGCGTTCGTGGCCTACACCAAGCGCGCCATGGAAATCGACCAGGACCAGGCCGTGATGGTGTCCGCAGACAAAGTCGTCGTCTCCGACTTCATGGGCAACATCGTGCCCGATCCGAAGACCTACACCGTGGACTGGGATGCGTCCGCCGCCGAAAAGGGCGGTTGGGACTCCTTCATGGACAAGGAGATCCATGAGGATCCGGCCGCCGTGCAGCGCACTCTGCTGGGGCGTCTCGACGAGAACGGCAACATCAACCTCGATGAGGTGCGCATCGACGAGCATGATTTCAAAGCCATCGACAAGATCATCGTCATCGCCTGCGGCACGGCCGCGTATGCGGGCATGGTGGCCAAATACGCCATCGAGCATTGGGTACGCATTCCGGTAGAAGTGGAACTCGCCCACGAATTCCGCTACCGTGACCCGATCCTCACCCCCCGAACGTTGGTGGTGGCCATCTCGCAGTCCGGCGAGACCATGGACACGCTGATGGCGTTGCGCCACGCGCGTGAACAGGCTCCAAGGTATTGGCCATCTGCAACACGCAGGCGCGTCCATCCCACGCGAATCCGACGCGGTGCTCTACACCCACGCCGGTCCGGAAGTGGCGGTCGCCTCCACCAAGGCGTTCGTGGCGCAGATCACCGCCGCATACGTGCTCGGCCTGTATCTGGCCCAAGTCAAGGGTGCCATGTATCGAGACGAAATCGCCCAGACTTTGGAATCTCTGAAGGACATGCCCCGCAAGATCCAGTGGATTCTCGACACCCAGACCAAGACCGTGCAGGAAGCCGCCGAACAGATGGTGGATGCGAAATCGTTCCTGTTCCTCGGCCGCCATGTGGGCTATCCGGTGGCCATGGAAGGCGCGTTGAAGCTCAAGGAAATCGCCTACACGTTCACCGAAGGCTTCGCCGCGGGCGAACTGAAACATGGTCCGATCGCTTTGGTGGACGAAGGCGAACCGGTCGTATTCATCGTGCCGCCGGCGCGCGGCCGCAACGTGCTGCACTCCAAAGTCATCTCCGGCATCGAAGAGGTCAAGGCCCGTGGCGCCTACATCATCGCCGTGGCCGAGGAACACGATCCGGACGTGGAACGTTACGCCGACGTGGTCTTCTGGCGTCCCGCATGCCCGACGCTGATGAGCCGCTGGTGGACGTGGTGCCGCTGCAGCTGTTCGCCATGGACATGGCCAAGCTCAAGAACTACGACGTCGACAAGCCGCGCAATCTCGCCAAGTCCGTCACCGTTGAGTAACGAACGCAGGCACCGGTACGTGCTCGAGGAACCTCATATTCCCTTCGAATATGAGGTTCTGTACGAGGACGAGAACATCATCGTCATCGACAAGCCGCATTTCCTCGCCACCACGCCACGCGGCATGTGGTATCGCGAAACCGCGCTGGTCCGGTTGTGCGAGCGGTACGACGAGCCGAACATCACGCCGGCGCACCGTTTGGATCGACTGACCGCAGGCGTCGTCGTGTTCGTACGTAATCCGTCTGCGCGAGGCGCGTACCAGATGCTGTTCCAAAATCGCAAAACCGTCAAAACCTACGAATGCCTGGCACCACTCGCCCCGACGCAGCGGCCGCGATATGGAACGGCGGTGCGCATCGACCGGCACCTGCCGTTTCCGCTGGTACGCAGGTCGCATATCAACAAGGATCGCGGACGATTGCAGGCGTACGAAAGCGCCGACGTGCCCAACGCGGAAACGCTGATCGAACGGGGAAGTGGCATCCGCTTCGTTGCCGGCAGACCGTACGTGAATTACACGCTGCATCCGAAAACCGGCAAGACGCACCAGTTGCGCGTGCATATGAATTCGCTCGGACTGGCGATATTGGGCGACGATTTCTACCCGGACATCGTGCAGCGCGCGTACGACGACTTCTCGCAACCCTTGGAATTGGTGGCGCGCGAACTGCGATTCGATGATCCGCTCAACGGCGAGCCACGTCGATTCGTATCGCACGTGCCGTTGGGCGCGGGCTTATAGAAACCCACGATTTTGGACATTCCCCTATCTCGCCCGACACGCCCGATTATCATGGAGTTCTGTTGACTTGCCGGAGCGTTTCCGGCATTACGAGAGTAAGAGAGAACCATGGGTAAAATCTCGAAAGCCGTCCGCGGCGTCGCCGACATCTACAACGGCGCATCGCTGATCGTCCGTATCATCGTCGGCCTGATCATCGGCACCGTGCTGGCATTGACCATGCCCACGTGACCTGGATCGGCGAATTCGGCACCCTGTTCGTGGCCGCGTTGAAGGCCGTGGCACCGATTCTGGTGTTCGTACTGGTGGCCAGCGCCCTTGCGCAGGGCACGTCGAAACTCGACCGCCGTTTCGGCACCGTGCTGTTCCTGTACCTGTTCACCACGTTCCTGGCAGCGGTCGTGGCCGTGCTGACCTCCCGTCTATTCCCGCAGACCCTGTCCTTGGGCAAGGCCGCCAAAGCCGACGTGGTGCCGCAAGGCCTTTCCGAAGTCATCCAGACGCTGCTGACCAACATCGTGGCCAATCCGATCCAGGCCATCATCGATGGCAACTACATCTGCATCCTGATGTGGGCCTGCCTGTTCGGACTCGCCATGAAGTCCATCGCCAACGAAAGCTCCAAAGCGTTCATGGCCGACGTGGCCGACGCCGTGTCCCAGGTGATCCGCTGGGTCATCAACCTCGCCCCGTTCGGCATCATGGGCCTCGTGTTCACCAACGTGGCCGACAACGGCCTGTCCGCATTCACCAAGTACGGCAGCCTGCTGCTCCTGCTCGTCGGCACCATGCTGCTCATGGTGCTCGTGTTCGGCCCGCTCGTCATATTCATCTTCCTGCGCCGCAACCCGTACCCGCTGGTCTACCGCTGCTTCAAGGAATCCGGCCTGACCGCGTTCTTCACCCGCTCCTCCGCTGCGAACATCCCCGTCAACATGCAGCTGTGCGAGAAGCTCGGGCTTGACAAGGACATGTACTCCGTGTCCATTCCGCTGGGCGCCACCATCAACATGAACGGCGCGGCCATCACCATCACCATCATGGCCATGGCTGCCGCCAACACGCTCGGCATCCAGATCTCCCTGCCGGCGGCCATCCTGCTGTCCGTGGTCTCCGCGCTCGGCGCATGCGGCGCGTCCGGCGTGGCAGGCGCTCGCTGCTGCTCATCCCGATGGCCTGCTCGCTGTTCGGCATCAGCAACGACATCGCCATGCAGGTGGTGGCGTCGGCTTCATCATCGGCGTCATCCAGGATTCCGTGGAAACCTGCCTGAACTCCGCGTCCGATGTGGAGTTCGCGGCCACCGCCGAATACCATGCCTGGATCAAGCAGGGCCGTCAGCTGCCGGCCTTCATGTATTCCAAGAAGGAACGCGCCAAGCTCGGCATCGAAGCTTGATTGCGTACCGGCTTAGCCGCCGATGCGATATCGCAGGGAACCGCTTTGGAAGTTCGCTTCCGGAGCGGTTCTTCCGCATTCGGCGTATTTGGGTGGATATGGGGAGCCTTTCCAGGCTTGTGCGTGGCTTCCGCATGACCCGTATAATCTTATGGTGGTAATCGCAGGCGAAATACAAAACGGAGGTCCGTGGGCGTGGTGCTGAAATCGGCGAAACTGGTGAAGCAGCTCATCGCCATCTGCTGCGCGGGCGTCATGGCGGCCAGCGCCGCCGCATGCGGGGCCAATACGGACACACGCACACAGATCACCGTATGGTCGTGGGAGCCGAGCATGAAACAGGTCATCGCCGGCTTCGAAAAAGACAATCCCGACATCCACGTGGTTTGGAAGAACACCAGCGGTTACGACAAACTCAACAACGCCATCCAAGACGGTTATGGCATTCCCGACGTGGTGCAGCTGGAATATTACGCATTGCGCCAGTACGCGGTCAGCAGCCAGCTCGTGCCCATCACCGGCAGAACCGAAGGCTATGCCGATTTCTACACGCCCGGCACCTGGCGTCGGTGCAGCTCAACGGACGGGTGTACGGGCTTCCCATGGACTCCGGCCCGATGGCCTTCTTCTATAACAACAGCGTGTTCGAACAGGTTGGCGTGGACGCGTCCAAGATCCGCACATGGGACGACTACTACGAGGCCGCCAAAAAACTCAAGAAAATCGGCGTGTACATCACCGCCGATTCCGGCGACGCCAGCTTCTACGACACGATGATCTGGCTCGCCGGCGGACGCCCGTTCTCCACGTCCAACGATGGCAAGAACGTGACCATCAGACTCACCGAAGATAAAGGCACCCGCGAATTCACCGAATTCTGGCAGAAGATGATCGATGAGGGTTTGGTGGCAACAAACCTCACGTCATGGTCGGATCGATGGAAATCGGCCGTGGGACAAGGCAAAGTCGCCTCGCTGTTCTCCGGCGCATGGCTGCCTTCGCTGCTCATGTCCGACATTCCCGGCGCGGCCGGCCTGTGGCGCGTGGCCAGATGCCGACGCCCGACGGCAAGGCCACCACATCGGAAAACGGCGGTTCGGCCCTTGCCGTGCTGCAACGTTCCCGCAAACCCGAAGCCTCATACCGTTTCATCGAATACGCCTGCCACAATGCCAAAGGCATCACAACCCGCGTGGATGGCGGCGCGTTCCCAGCCGACAAAAACACCCTATCCGATTCGAAATTCCTCAGCAAGACCACGGTGACCGACGACCGTGGCATCGAAGTGCCCTATTTCGGCGGGCAGGAATACAACCGCGTGCTGTCCCAGGCCGCGGAGAACGTGTCGACCGGATACCAGTATCTGCCGTTCGAAGTGTATGCGCGCAGCGACTTCCGGTCCACGGTGGGCAAGGCCTACAAATGGTCGAGCCTGCTGCGCAAAGAGCAGAACAGGCTCAACATCATCGCCGCAGGCGGTCAGGTCTCCGACACCTCCAACATCGGCGATGCGTTGAAGAACACCGAATCGTCCGACCGCATCAAACTTAAGGGCGGCATAGCCTATGGCAGAAGGACCTGAAAGAATACGGAGCCAACCAGGGCTTCACCATCCAATAGCGTCTGTGTAATTGTTTAATCGATTGCGGCCTGCGGATAGCGCATTATCCGCAGGCCGTCGGTTTTCAGATTGCCGGGCTATGATCGCCGGTTCGCGTCGCTGGCTCTTGAATCAGCGGACGTTTCGGTCGTAGATGTGCCGCATGCCCTTGAAAATCAGGTCCGGATCGTAAATGTCGATCATGTTCGTGTCGTCGGCGAACACGCGGCTCAATCCACCCGTCGCCACCACACGGAAATCCTCGTCGATCTCCTTATGGAACTGCGCGATCGTGCGTTCGATGCCGCCGAGGAAGTTGTAGTACAGGCCCGCCTGCATGGCCGGTTTCGTGGACTTCGCCAGAATCGACTTCGGACGGGTGATCTCCACTTCCGGCAGCTGCGCCGTCCCTTCCCACAGTGCGGCCGCGGCGGTGCGGATACCGGTGGTGATCAGTCCGGAAATCACCGACGCGTCCGCGGTGACGTAGTTGAACGTGGTGGCCGTGCCGAAATCAGCCACCAGAATCGGCCCGCCATACTCGTAATACGCGCCCGCGCAGTCGGCGATGCAGTCCGCGCCCATGTTCTGCGGATTGTCCATGCGGATGTTGAGTCCCGTTTTGATGCCCGGTCCCACGATCATCGGATCGATGTCGAGGAACTTCACGATGCTCGCACGGAACGAATGCATGACCTTCGGCACCACGGACGAAATGATCACATCATCGACATCCGCCGGCTTGTAGCCGCTCAAAGCCAGGAACTGCGTGATCATCAGCGTATTCGTCGGACGTGTGGTTCGCCTTCGTGGTGATGCGGTACGTGCCCGCGATGCGCCCATCGTCGATGAAACCGATCACGACGTTCGTGTTGCCGATATCCACAGCCATCAGAAGCATGTTGCGTTCTCCTTCGCGTTTTGCGGAAGTTCCGTTGAAATATTGCGATTATTGCGATTGATACGGTTATTGCGATTCGAAAATGCTGCGGTTAGCGCCGTTCGCCGTCCGCACGCATGGCTGCGAGCTTGACAAGAATACGTTTCGCAAGTGCGTCCTTGCCCATCTTGCTCCATCGTTCGATGCTTGGCCTGTCTGCGGTTTCGCCCGGCGTCAGCACCGTCACCACGTTCGTGTCCGCTGCGAAACCGGCGCCGGGGGTGCGCAGATTGTTGGCCACCAGCATGTCGCAATGCTTGCCGTTAAGCTTCTTCGCCGCGTTGGCCTCAAGGTCGCGCGTCTCCATGGCGAATCCGCACAATGTCTGGTCCGGCCGCTTATGTTCGCCGGCCCAAGCCAGAATGTCCGGATTCGAGGTGAGTTCGAGTTCGATGCTGCTGCGCCCGTTCTTCTTGATCTTGTCCTGCGCCTGCTCGACCGGACGGAAATCGCCGACGGCCGCGGCCATGACGGTGATGTCCGTGTCCGAGAAACGGCTCGTCACCACATCGAACATATCCTGTGCGGTCGTGACATCGACCACATCCACGCCATACGGGGCGTCCAACGCCACCGGACCGGACACAAGCGTCACCTGCGCGCCAGATCGCGTGCCTGTTCGGCCAAGGCATACCCCATCTTGCCGGTGGAATGGTTGGTGAGGAACCGCACCGGATCAAGCGGCTCCTGCGTTGGGCCGGCGGTGACGAGCACGGCAAGTCCCTTAAGCGGCAGCTCGCCGTCCGGACGATTCGCAAGCAGCAGCGCTTTCACCGCCGTTTCGATGCGTGCCGGCTCCTCCATACGTCCCTTGCCGGCGTCGCCGCAGGCCAGCATGCCGCTTTCCGGCTCCACAATCGTCCAACCGAGCTCACGGCAGGTATTGAGATTGCGTTGCGTCACGGCGTTTTCATACATATGCACGTTCATGGCGGGGCACAGGACCTTCGGTCCCTTGTCGTACGCGAGTATGGTGCTGGTCAGCTGGTCATCGGCGATGCCGCAGGCGATTTTCGCGATGATATCGGCGCTCGCCGGAGCGACTGCCAGCAGATCCGCCCACTTCGCGTCGGCCACGTGGCTGATCTGCAGCGGACCATCCGGTCCGGGTGCCACGTCGGCCGTAGCGCCGGGACGATGTCCGGCGGCGAACATGGACGTGCGTGTCGGCGTGTGGGTGAGGGAACTGAACGTCAGGGGAGTGACGAACTCCTGTGCGGCGGCGGTCATCACCACACGCACCTCATGCCCCTGCTTGCTCCAATCGGAGGCGAGATGGCAGGCCTTGAACGCGGCGATGCTGCCGGTGACCCCCAAAAGAATATGCGCCATGGATCAACCGTCCTTCTCGTTGTGACCTGCCGCGACTGCGTCAAGTATATAACCGGCCGAAGCTCCGCGCGCTTTGCAGGCGAATCCGAACGGGCCGCGGGTATGGCGGACGGTAGAATCAGGCCGTGGTGATCGACCTCACGCAGGCGGTCAACCGCAATCACAACACATAATCGAAAATACGAAGAGGAGAAATCCCATGTCGTCACCTACCGGTGCGCACGGCGAAGCCGACGCAACCAAACAGGAGAACGAACAGCAGCCGCAGTCCACGGCAAGCACCGACGCCACGCTGAACGCGCGTGCGAAATCGTCGAACGGCGCGAAATCGCAAGGCCCGAAGAAGTGGCTTATCGCGTTGATCGCCGTCATCGCCGTCGTAGCGGTGATCGTCGCCATTGCAGTGACGCGCGGCAAAAACGATGACGCGAACACTTCCGGCGTAACTAAAGCCGACACCGTCACCATCGGGCTCAAACTCGCCCCGGTCAGCCTCGACATCCGCCACCAGTCCGGATCGGCCATCGAACAGGTGCTGATCGGCAACGTCTACGAAGCGCTGCTGTCGCGCGACTCCGACAACAAAGTGCAGCCGGGCCTCGCGAAATCCTGGGACATTTCCAAGGACGGCAAGACCTACGCCTTCCATCTCAACCAGAACATGACCTTCTCCAACGGCGACAAGCTCGACGCTGACGACGTGGCGTGGTCCATCAACCAGCTCAAGGAGAAGCAGTACTACAACGCCAACCAGGTGGAAAGCCTCGATAAGGCCGAAGCCGTCGATGCCGACACGGTCAGGCTCACGCTCGATGCCCCTGATTCCAATCTCCTGTGGTATCTGACCGGACGCCCGGGATTGGTGTTCGATAAGAACGCCACGTATAACGCGAAGACCGAGGCCGTCGGTTCCGGTCCGTATACCGTCGAATCCTTCGACTCGGCCAGCAAAATGGTGCTCAAAGCCAATCCGAAATATTGGGGAACCGCGCACAAGCCCGCCACCCAGAACGTGGTGATCCGCTTCCTCACCGACGACAACGCAGCGGTCAACGCGCTGAAAAGCGGTGATGTCGACGTGCTTTCTCCTGTGAACGCCACGCTCGCCAAATCGCTCGATACCAACACATATCGGGTGTCCGCGGCCGACGGCAGCGACAAGTTCGTCCTCGCCTTCAACTGTACGAACGCCAAACTCAAGGACAAGCGCGTCCGCCAGGCCATTCGATACGGCATCAACCACAAGGAGATCATCGCCTCCCGAGGCAACGTCGACTACGCGCTCGGCGGTCCGATCCCGTCCGTCGACCCCGGTTACGAGGACCTGACCGGCCTGTACCCGTACAACGTGGACAAGGCCAAGGAACTTATGAAGGAAGCCGGTTATACCACCGACAAGCCGTTGCGGCTCACCCTCACCTACGCCAACACGTACGGCACCGAACTGGGCGACCAGCTCAAAAGCCAGCTCGCCAAAATCGGCATCGATCTGAAGATCAACTACGTGGAATTCTCCACATGGCTTCAGGACGTGCACGCCAACGGCAACTATGAGCTTTCGCTGGTGGACCATGCCGAAAGCCATGACTTCTACAAGTGGACCACGCCCGAATACTACTACCACTACGACAACAGGAACGTGCAGGCGCTGTACGCCAAGGCGCTCGCCGCCACCGACGAGAAGGAAAGCGACGAATACCTCAAGCAGGCGGCGAAAACCGTCAGCGAAGACGCACCGGCCGACTGGCTGTTCGGCTACCGTGTGACCGTGGCGTACAACAAGGGCATCAAGGGATTCCCCGACAAGCTCAGCCAGACGGTACTGCCGCTATGGCAGATTTCCAAGGCGGAATGATATGAGATTCGTGGCCAAACGGCTGCTGCTGTTCATAGCGGCATTGGTGGGATTGTCGATACTGGTGTTTCTGGCATTGCGTGTACTCCCCGGTGACGTTGCAGCCGTAATGGCCGGAACGAACGCGACCGCGGCCCGTATCGCCGCACTGCGGACGCAGATGGGACTCGACAGGCCGCTGCCCGTACAATACGCCGACTGGCTTGGCGGACTGCTGCATGGCGATCTTGGCATATCCGCCATCAGCGGCAGATCGGTCGTCTCGCAGGTCGGTGCCCGGTCGGCGGTCACGTTCCCTCTTATCATGCTCAGCCTTGCCGTAGCCCTGCTGATCGGATTGCCGCTTGGCTGTGCTGCGTCATCACCAGGAACAGGCGGTGGCGGGGGCTGTTCCATGTGCTTGCCATTGTCGGAGGTGCTGTTCCGGCGTTATGGAGCGGACTGCTGCTGATTCTGCTGTTCTCGCACGGCTCGGGACTGCTGGGGCTGTTCCCCTCGCAGGGTTTTCCGAACGATGGCTGGAAGGATTGCGGGCGGGCCATGGCGTCGCTCGTGCTTCCGGCATTGGCCACCGGTATCACCGCCGGTGCGGGGATCATGCGCTATACACGTGCCGCGTTGGGCGATGCCGCGCAATCCCAGGCCGTAAGCATGGCCATGGCATGCGGCATGACGCGCAGGCAGGCGCTGCTGCGCGTAGGCCTGCGACTGTCGATGCCGCAGCTGGTGTCGGTTATCGGATTGACCTTCGCCCAAATGATAACGGGTGTGATGGTGGTCGAGAACCTGTTTGCCCTGCCGGGGCTGGGCTCGATGCTCATCACCGATGTGGGCAATCGTGATCTGATCGCGGTGCAGAGCGAACTGTTCCTGCTGGCAGCGTTCTTCCTGCTATTGGGATTGGCGGTCGATATGGCGCATCATGCGCTCGATCCGAGACTGAACACCGCTTCCGACGACGTGCAGGAGGTGCTGTGATGTCGGCCGCTCGTGTGGTTATGCGTTCGATGTGGCGCAAGGCCAGTGGAAAATATGCGTTGATCGTGCTCGGCCTGTGGGTGCTGGTTTCGCTGATTTCGCTGGTGTGGACGCCTTACGCGCTACTTGAGACGGACGGATTCCACGCATGGGCTTCGCCCACGGCCGCGCATCCGTTGGGAACCGATGGCGTTGGCGCCGACGTGCTGAGCTGGCTGATGGCCGGTTCGCGCACGAATCTTGCAATCGCATCGCTTACCGTAGTCGTGGCCGGAATATTCGGATTGGCGTTGGTGGCCGCCATGGTGTCACGCCATACCGCGCTGCGATCCACGTCGGTGGTGGTGGTCGATGCGCTGATCTCGATACCGACGGTGCTGATCGCATTGATGTTGTCGGTGCCGTTCGGCGCTTCCGCGGCGGTGATCGTGGCCGCATGCGGATTCGCCTACGGATTGAATCTGGCACGCATCGTAAGACCTGCGGCCATACTCGCCGCGCGTTCGCAGTATGTGGAGTCGGCGGTATGGTCCGGCGCTTCGGGGGCGCGCGTGTTCGTCAGGCATATTATGCCGAACGTGATGCCGGTGCTGCTGGTGCAGTTGTCAATGAGCGCAGGGACGTCGATACTGGCTGAGGCTGGCCTGACCTATCTTGGCGTCGGCGTGGGTGCCGGCGTACCCAGTTGGGGGCATTCCCTCGCCACATCCGTACGATTCATCAGCATCTACCCGCTGACCGTGCTATGGCCGGGACTGATCGTCACGATGACGGTGATCGCGCTGCATCTGTTCGGCGACGCACTGCGCGACGCCATCGACCGTTGACCAATCCTGAGCTGAGGGAGGCGGCATGAGCATCGAGATTCGTGGGCTGACCATCACCATCGGCGACAAACCCATCGTGCGCGATGTGTGCATGGACATCGCCGACGGTGAGCGCATCGGTCTGGTCGGTTCCTCCGGCTCGGGCAAATCCATGATCGCCAAAGCCTGATGGGGTTGCTGCCCGACACGGCGCGGGTGAGCGGTTCCATCATGCTGGCGGCAGGCAACTGATCGGGTTGGACGATACCGCCATGGCCGATCTGCGCGGGCGTTATATGGGCATGGTGTTCCAGAATCCGGCGGCAGCGCTCAATCCCGTGATGACGGTTGCACAGCAGGTCGGTCTGCCGCTGTACCTGCACTACGATCTGTCGCTTGACGAGCGTCTTGATCGTGTCAAGGCGATGCTTGACAGAGTGGGGCTTTCCCAGGATGCGCTGCTGAAATACCCACATCAGCTTTCCGGCGGGCAGCAGCAGCGCGTCGGCATCGCCACCGCGTTGATCACCTCGCCGCGATTCATCATCGCCGACGAGCCGACCACGGCACTGGATTCGATCACGCAACGTCAGATCGTCGACCTGCTGACGTCGCTGGTCGACGATGCCGGCGCGTCCATGCTGTTCATCACCCATGATTTCGCGGTGCTCGCACGCGCCACTACGCGCTGCTATGTGCTGGACGGCGGTTCGATCGCCGAAACAGGCACGACCGCAAGCCTATTGCGGGAACCGGCAAGCGAGCCTGCGCGGCGCCTTGTCGCTGCGGCCAGGCAACTTACGCTGTCACGTGACGGCGGCATCGGCGACGGTGACGTCGGAAGTCGGGAATCCATGGGAGTGGAATCCGGTGATAGGGCGATCGTGAGGAAAGATGGCGGCGATGAATGAAATCGTGTTGCAGGGACGTGGCATCTGCAAAAGCTATGGGTCGAAGCGGAATCGCAGGCAGGTGCTGTTCGACGTGGACATCGAGGTGCGCAGCGGGGAGTGCCTGGCGATCATCGGTGCTTCCGGATCGGGCAAATCGACGTTGATGCGAGTGCTGTTCGGCCTGGAATCCGCGGATTGCGGTGAGATCGCATACCGTGGCCAGGCGATGGGGGAGCGGAACGATGCCGTGCGCCATATGCTGCGCGGTGAGACCGGACTGGTGTTCCAGGACCCTTCGCCTCGCTCGACCCACGCTGGCGCGTTGCGCGTTCCGTAGAGGAGCCGTTGCGGTTGCACCATAGGGGCATGGGCGATGACGAGGCCGCTTCGCGGATCGGGCGAGCATTACGACTGGTCGGACTCGACCCGGCGGTATTCGCCGCACGGTACCCCATGGATCTATCCGGCGGGCAGGCGCAACGTGTCGCCATTGCACGTGCCATAGTGGACGATCCGGGCGTCATTCTTGCCGACGAGCCGATGAGCGCCATCGATGTGGCCGCGCGTGTACGGATCCTTGAGACCTTCCACGCCATCCGCGAGGCGAACCCGAATATGTCGCTGGTCATAGTCTCGCACGATCTTGGCGTGGTGCAGCATATCGCCGACCGTATCGTCGTCTTGCATGACGGGCGCGTCGAGGAAAGCGGTACGACCACGGAAATACTGAAGCATCCCTGTTCCGTGTACACGCGCTCGCTCATCGAAGCCGCGTCCATGCAGGCTGATCGCAGGTCGGATCGATGCAAGGTAGGCGGCTGGGCCGGCTGAACCGACTGGATCGCCTGAATCGGCTAGAACGCCTGAATCGGCTGAACCGACTAGAACGTGAACAGTCTGCGCAACCAGTCATACAGGGCGGGGTTCGAAACGTTCCAGCTTTCGCTCCGCCCCGGGGTCATAAGCCATAGCAGCTGCAAGCCGATGCCGACGATAAGCAGGGCGACGATCACGACGGTCAGCCACCGGCGCCCATTTTCACGCGCATCCGTGTTCCACACGAACAGCAGGCACATGGTGCCGATGAGCATCAGCCATGTCATATCGCACAGGTAACGCGCGTTCACGCCGAACGGTCCGTCGATGCACGCGATGAGGACGGCGAGAACAAGGAACGTGAGTCCTATCGCACCGCACTGTGTTGCGTGGGAGTTTTGGTTGCGCCGCAGTCGAATGAAATACCGGATGGCCGCGGGCAATGCGAGCAGGCAGATCGGCGACAGTGCGACGAGTCCGCCGGCGAACTGTTCCGGAATGATGTTCCGATTACGGAACAGGAATCCCCATGGGTTTGCCTCATCCAGTGAGAACACGTCCATGGTGTAGGGGAATTCCCTCGTGAAACCGATTGGGGTGAGGAACAGCAGGAGGACGGAATACAGGCGTGCTTTCAGACTGACATGCCGTTGCGTCAGATCGCAGCCGGTGAGATTGTAGGCTGCGCCGAAGTCGAACGGGTCGTCGAAACGGGCCGTGTTGTATGCCATCATCGCGCAGCCGATGATGAGGAACGGCAGAATCGCCGCGATGGTGGAGAGGATGGCGTGTCTGGAACGGGTGGACAGGATATCGCGGGCTCGGATTTGCGGCCATAGGAGGATGATGCCGAATACCGCGGTGAGGATGAACGCCGGTCTGCAGGCGATGGTGAGCGCGACAAGCGTCGAACCGATGGCGATGAACGGAGTGCGCGGGGTGTGATGGCCATCGCCGGAAGAGCGTGCCCACAATGCGATGCCGGCGGGCGCGAGTGCGAGCGATGCGAGGATGGGAATCGAATAGAACCATGGGACGAGCACCAGATACGTCAATCCGGATGCCGCCACGATTGCGGTGCAGGCGAGGACCGCGAGCCATCTGGGGGTGCCATGCCAATAGCGCTTCCACAGTGTTTCGATGAGGAATATGAGCGAAGCGCATGCCAGTATCGCAAGGAACGCGCATCCTACGGCGGTCGCAGATCGGTTCCGGTCAGTGCTTTGAACGGCGCGAAGAGCAGGAGCGCCGGCAGCGGGCCGAAATAGCAGTAGTACCGGCCATGGTAGAAAGCCCAATCCCAGCGTGACGGATCGCCGGTTTGCGCGCCGAGGGTTCCTCTGGCTTGATCGTCGTACGGATTATCCATGGCCGCAAGCCAGTCGGGGACATGCGCGTCGATCCAGGTTCTGCCGTGCAGGAACGCGTCGGCGAGCTGCTGGTACTGTGAACGGTCCACGAGGAAGGTGCCACCTTGGTATTGCAGGGTGTACACGCTGTCGGAAGGATGCGTGGACACCGTCAGCAGTACGAGAATCGTCGACATCACCGCCCAGAGAACCACGAAAGGCGTCCATGTGCGATGGCGTTTGCGGTTGGTGTGATTGGTGTGATCGGTGCGATCGGCTTCCGGCGTGAGCGGGGAACGTCCGTTGTTCCCCGTCGACGGTCGTACTCGATGTGCGGGGAATATGAAAGAGGTTCCTCTATACATAATTGCATTGTATATCACGTAGACGCGATGATATCCGGTGGGGTGTTGGGCGCTGCGAAGGCTGTTATATCGCAGGTTATTGGGGCGGAACGAGCCCGTTCCGGGAAGCTGATACGGTTCGGATGTCCGCATGATGAACGCGGGTGACATGCCGATGCCCGGGGGAGTGGTAATGTAAGCTACATGTTCAATCGCTCTTGTTGTTGCTGTCGCTAACCAACCGCCCGAGGGGCGCGTGGTTCATCGACGCATAACTTGAGATAGGACATTCCAGAACGTTCGGCGTGGTCGCCAGAACTTCGATTTTCCGGATTCCCGTAACGTATCGGCATGATCGCCAACCTTCGGCATACGGCATACCGTAACCGTATACGGTAATCTTCGCACAAACGCGAAAATCCCAACAGGTCCTGTTTCAACCGCTGCACATGACGACGTGGCTTCCCGGGAGCGCATCCCAACCGAATCACCGAAACCGCAAAACCCCAAAGGAAACGTCATGACCATCCACAACAGCACCGCAGAACTCATCGGCAACACCCCGCTCATCCGCCTCAACCATGTGACCGAAGGCATCAAGGCCACCATCGCGGCCAAAGTCGAATACTTCAACCCCGGCGGCTCCTCCAAGGACCGCATCGCCGAACGCATCATCGACGCGGCCGAACGCAGCGGCGAACTGAAGCCCGGCGGCGTGATCGTGGAACCGACCTCCGGCAATACCGGCGTGGGGCTCGCCCTCGTGGCGCTGCAGCGCGGCTATCGCACCATTTTCACCCTGCCGGACAAGGTGTCCGAAGCCAAGCGTGCGGTGCTGCGCGCATACGGCGCCGAAGTGGTCGTAACCCCCACCGACGCCGGTCCGGACGATCCGCGCTCCTACTACCAGGTGGCGGACCGTCTCGCCAAGGCGATTCCCGGCGGCTACCGTCCCAACCAGTACGACAATCCGAACGGTCCCGAAAGCCACTACCACACCACTGGTCCGGAAATCTGGGAGGCCACCGACCACAAGGTCACGCATTTCGTGGCGGGCATCGGCACCGGCGGCACCATCTCCGGCACCGGACACTATCTGAAGGACGTGTCCAACGGCGCGGTGCAGGTCATCGGCGCCGATCCGGAAGGCTCCATCTACTCCGACCCGAACGACGTGCACCAATACCAGATCGAAGGCGTCGGCGAGGACTTCTATCCGAAGGCCTTTGATCGGAGCCTTCCCGACGAGATCGTGCAGGTCACCGACGCGGAAGCCTTCGAAATGACCCGACGCCTCGCCAACGAGGAAGGACTGCTCGTCGGCGGCTCATCCGGCATGGCCGTGTTCTCCGCGCTGAAATACGCCCGCGAGCACGACCTCGACGAAAACCAGCTCGTCGTGGTGCTGATGCCCGATTCCGGCCGCAGCTACATGGAGAAGATCTTCAACGACGACTGGATGCGCGCCAACGGATTCGCCGACGTCGTGGAACGCACCACCAAGCCCAGCCTCGCCGAACAGTACCTGTAAAAGACCGTCAAACGACTGTCCGACAGCCCGATCGCACCTTTGAAACCAATGCCAATCATCCGAACAACCCAAACCATCCGATACTTCCAAGGAGTTCCCATCATGACCATCTCGACCAACACCGAAGCCCTCAACGCCACCGCTCTCGCCACCCGTGCCATCCACGCAGGCAGGAACCCGACCCGACCACCGGAGCCGTGGTCACCCCCATCTACATGACCTCCACCTTCAAGCAGGATGGTGTCGGCGGCCTGCGCAACGGCTACGACTACAGCCGTTCCATCAACCCGACCCGCAACAGCTTCGACGAGCAGCTCGCCGCCGTGGAAGGCGCGAAATACGCGTTAAGCTTCTCCTCCGGACTTGCCGCCATCGACGTGCTGCTGCGCTCCACTTTGAAGCCCGGCGACAACATCCTGCTCGGCAACGACGTGTACGGCGGCACCTACCGTCTGCTGTCCAAGGTGTTCGTGCCGTGGGGCATCGGCCTCGACGTGGTGGACATCACCGACACGGCCGCCGTCTCAGCCGCGCTCGCCAAGAAGCAGTACGCGTACATCTGGGTGGAAACCCCGTCCAACCCGCTGCTCAACATCACCGACATCGCCGCCACCGCGGCCGTGGCGCACGCGCACGGCACCAAAGTGGTCGTGGACAACACCTTCGCATCCCCGGTATTGCAGCATCCGCTCGCAGACGGCGCCGACGTGGTCGTCTACTCCACCACCAAGTACATCGGCGGCCACTCTGACGTGGTCGGCGGCGCGGTGGTCCTGAACGACAAGGAAACACGCGACGCGGTGGCCTTCCTGCAGAACGCGGCCGGCGCGGTTCCGTCCCCGTTCGACTCCTGGCTTGACATCCGAGGCCTCAAGACCCTCGACCTGCGCGTCAAGCAGCACAGCCGCAATGCCATGAAGGTGGCCCAGTGGCTCGAAACCCGCCCCGAAGTGGAACGCGTATGGTATCCGGGGCTCGAATCCCACCCGGGCCACGACATCGCGGCACGCCAGATGCACGGCGGTTTCGGCGGCATGATCTCCATCCAGATCGCCGCCGGTTTCGAAGCGGCCAAGAAGTTCGCCGGAGCCACCGAAGTGTTCACCCTGGCCGAATCGCTGGGTGGCGTGGAATCCCTGATCGAGCATCCGGGCGCCATGACCCACGCCTCCGTGGCCGGCACCACGCTCGAAGTGCCCGCCAACCTGATCCGCCTGTCCGTCGGCCTTGAAGACGCGGACGATTTGATCGCCGACCTGGAGCAGGCGTTCCGCCAGATCTGAATTCCCTATTTCCGATAGAAACATGAAACGGCCGGCATGGGCAAGACCCGCGCCGGCTGTTTCGCTCTCCGCGGTCAACGCATGGCATTGCTACACTTGGAAACCATGACGCAAGCTGTTGATTCCGCCGATTCCGTAGACCCCCGCGCATTGGAGGCGCTGAACCGCTATTTCGGCTACGATTCGTTCCGTCCTGGACAATCCGGCATCGTTTCGGCCATCCTCGCCGGACGTGACGTGCTTGGCGTCATGCCCACCGGCGCCGGCAAATCCATCTGCTATCAGATTCCCGCAGCGATCCTGCCGGGCGTCGCCATCGTCATCTCGCCGTTGATCTCACTCATGCGCGACCAGGTCGACGCCCTGAACGACGTGGGCCTTCCGGCCGCGTTCATCAACACCACTCAGACGCCGGACGAACAGGATCTCGTCTTCGCGCAGGCGCTCTCCGGCCAGATCAAACTGCTGTACGTGGCGCCGGAACGTTTGGAAACCGAACGATTCCGCAACTTCGCCGTCCGTGTGCCGATCTCGCTCGTCGCCGTCGACGAAGCGCACTGCGTCTCCCAATGGGGGCAGGACTTCCGTTCCTCATATCTTGGCATCGGCGAATTCATCGCCGGACTGCCCACACGTCCAACGGTCGCCGCGTTCACCGCCACCGCCACCGAACGCGTGCGCCGCGACATCGTTTCGATTCTGGGCCTGCACACACCGTCCATCACCGTCACCGGTTTCGACCGGCCGAACCTGTATTTCGACGTCATCAGCATGCCACGCAAAGACAAAGCATCCTGGGTGGCGTCCTACATCGCCAGCCATCCGGACGAATCCGGCATCGTCTACTGCGCCACGCGCAAGGAAACGGAAGCGCTCGCCGAATCGCTTAACAGCGCCGTCGCCGAATTGCGTGCCGCAGGGGGTGCGGATGTGTCGGATATCGGCACCATCGCCGTCGCCTACCATGGCGGTATGAGCGCCGACGCACGAGAGAAGGCGCAACGCGATTTCGTCACCGACCGTGTGCCCGTGGTCGTGGCCACCAACGCGTTCGGCATGGGCATCGACAAATCCAACGTGCGGTTCGTCATCCACCACAACATGCCCGAATCCATCGAAGCGTACTACCAGGAGCGGGTCGCGCCGGACGAGACGGCGAACCAAGCCGCTGCACGCTGTTGTGGAACGAATCGGACATCGTCACCCGCCGCCGGCTGCTCGATTCGGACTACGAAAACGAACGATTGACTCCCGAAGAGCAGGAGGCCGTACGCGCGTCGAAACGCCGGCTGCTCGACGCGATGGTCGGCTACTGCCGTACCACGGACTGCCTGCACGCGTACATGACCCGGTATTTCGGCGAAACCGCGGGCGCGGCGGCGAAAACGGACGGCAAATGCGTGGGCGGTTGCGCCAACTGCGAGCACACATTCGAAACCATCGACGTCACCGACATCGCCCGAGCCATCAGCCGTTGCGTGCACGATGTGAACCAGCATGTCGGCAGCGGCAAAATCGTCAAGGTGCTACGCGCTCGAAGGCACAGGATCTAAGCTATCTCAACCCCGAAAGCCTGCCGTCGTTCGGCATGCTCGACGAAGTGCCGGAAGCGCGCATCCGCGACGTGCTGAGCCAGATGGACACCGACGGCTTCCTGACGATCGCGGAAGGACGCCTGCCGATCGTCGGCTTCGGACCCCGTGCGGCGGAAACGGTCGTACCCGAATTCCATTACGACATCAAGAAGATCAAACGTGCTGACGCCCGTGCGCGTCGAACGCCCGACGTGTCCACTCCCGCTGTCGGATCGTACGTGCCGGATGACGGCGACGAGGCGCTATTCCAGAAGCTGCGTGCGCTGCGACTGGACATCGCGCGCGAACTCGGCAAACCGCCGTACATCGTGTTCTCCGACAAGACGTTGCGTGACATGGTACGGGTCAAGCCGATCACTGACGACCAGTTCCTTGCCGTCAACGGTGTGGGGGAAAGCAAGCTCAAACAGTACGGCGAACGGTTCATGGCCGCGATTCGGGAGGATTCCGGCGACGAGGCTTGAACCGGCCATAACCGACACGCATGGCACGACGGTTGACGTTGAGCCGCGGACCGTGAATAGTGGAATGTGAACACAACAACGAAAGGACAGAACATGGCGGAAGACAAGCCGGTGGTGGAAAGCTTCCAATTGGACCACACCAAAGTAAAGGCGCCGTATGTGCGCTACATCGATACGGAAACCGGCCCCCACGGCGACGTGATCTCGAACTACGACCTGCGATTGGTGCAGCCGAACGAGAACGCCATTCCGACCGGCGGACTGCACACCATCGAACACACCATCGCGGTGCTGCTGCGCGAACGCATCCCCGGTTACATCGACTGCTCGCCGTTTGGATGCCGCACAGGCTTCCACCTGCTGACGTGGGGCGAGCATTCCACCGAGGATGTGGCTCGCGCATTGAAGGAATCGTTGGAATTCATCGCCTACGAGGCCACATGGGACGACGTGCCGGCAACCACCATCGAAAGCTGCGGCAACTACCGCGACCACAGCCTGTTCACCGCCAAGGAATGGTGCAAGGACATCCTCGCCAAGGGCATCAGCTCCGACCCGTTCGAACGCCGCCTTGTGTGAGCGTTACCATGCCTGTGCGGTGGGCGTGGTAGTTTGGACGGCTGGAATGCTTGAGAGAGGTACACAGTCGAATTGAGGTGAAAGGGTTGAGCGAAACCACTTCCGAACGTCGGTTCCGTCGTGCCACCATGGATGATCTGCCTGTCATGCTGAAAATCTACCAGCATGCGCGTGAGCTTATGGCGGCCAACGGGAATCCCACGCAATGGGGAAACACGTTCCCACGTGAGGAAGTGATCCTTGACGACATTCGCCAGCAGCGCACCATGCTGCTGGTGGACGAGGCTGACGGCAAGGAGCGTGTGCTCGCCCAGTTCGCCCTGTGCACGGGCGAGGATCCCACCTACGCGCATATCGACGGCGCCTGGCTGGACGACGACTCGTATGTGACCATCCACCGCATCGCCTCGTCGGGAATCGTCAAAGGCGCGGCCAAGGACTGCATCAACTGGTGCATCGAACATTACGGCAACGTGCGCGCCGACACGCATCCGAACAACAAGGCCATGCAGCACGTGCTCGAATCGAACGGATTCGCCCGCTGCGGCCTGATCCAACTGCTTGACCGCCCCACCGATACCACGCGTATCGCCTACCAGCGTCACGAATGGTGATTGCGCATACATAGAAACGTAGAAAAAAGGACGTCTCCCGTAAAACTGCGGGAGACGTCCTTTTCCATATGAAGGGATGATTAGAACAGTCCCGGCTCGTTAAGCTGAGAATGCTTGCGGCTGTAGGTGAAATACACGACCAGTCCAAGCGCGAACCACACGGCGAAACGCACCCACGTCTCCCAATTCAAACCGAAGATCAGAATCAGGCAGAAGATGATGGCGCAGATTGGCGTGAACGGCACGCCCGGCGCACGGAAGCCACGATGCGCGTCCGGCTGGGTCTTGCGCATCCACAGGATGCCGGCCGACACGATGATGAACGCGGACAGCGTACCGATGTTCACCAGCTCGAACAGCACGTTGATGTTGATGAAACCGCCGGCGATGGCCGTCAGAATGCCGAAGAACCACGTGCCCTTGAACGGTGTGCGGTACTTCGGATGCACTTCGCCGAAGAACTTCGGGAACAGTCCGTCGCGGCTCATCGCATAGCAGATGCGGGACTGGCCGTACAGCTGCACCAGCATGACGGTGGTCATGCCGATCAACGCGCCGAGGTTCACGATGAACGCCAGCCAGTTGAGGCCGGTCTCGAGAATCACGCCCGCCACCGGAGCGTCGATGAACTTCGCGAACTCCTTGTACGGCACCACGCCGGTCATGATGAGCGTCATGATGATGTACAGCACGGTGGACACGGCCAGCGAGATCAGGATGCCGCGCGGCAGCGTCTTGTTCGGATTGATGGTCTCCTCGGCGGAGGAGGAGACGGCGTCGAAGCCGATGAAGCTGAAGAACACGATCGACGCGGCCGGCACGATGCCGTACGGCTGCGTCGAACCCGGCTGGAACGTGTAGATGCCATACGGGGAGAACGGTTTCCAGTTGGCGGGATTGATGTACCAGACGGTGCACACGATGAACAGCACGATGATGGCCAGCTTGATCATCACCATGATGTCGTTGGTCTTCTTCGTCTGGTTGATGCCGATGGACAGCACCCACGTGATGATAAGCACGATCACGAAGCCCGGCAGATTGAAATACGTGGTGACTCCCGGCGTGGTGCCGTACGCGGCGGTCAGTTCGACCGGCAGATGCAGGCCGAAGCCTTCCAACAGCTTGTTGAAATAGCCCGACCAGCCGGCGGACACGGTCGCCGCCTGCAACGCGTATTCCAAAATCAAATCCCAACCGATCACGAAGGCGATCAACTCGCCGAACGCCAGATACGCGTACGAATAGGCGGAGCCGGAAACCGGTGCCATCGCGGCGAACTCCGCATAGCACAGGCCCGCAAAACCGCAGCAGACGGCGGCGAGCAGGAAGGACACGCACAATGCCGGTCCCGCGGTGAGCGCGCCTTTGCCGGTGAGCACGAAGATGCCGGTGCCGATGATGGCGCCGATGCCCAGCATGGTCAGGTCGAAGGTTTTCAGTGTTCGCTTCAGCGGAGTCGATTCGGAGACAAGTTGGTCCACCGACTTCTTGCGAAATAGATCCATGGTCGTCAGATTCCCTGTGATTGTTTCAAAAATGGGCTGGACCGGACGGATTTCCGGGACTCTGGCACGCCTTAACGCCAGAAATCAGAAAGGCCGCGGCGATATGCGCAACAGCCTTGTGTATGGAAAGTGTAAAAAACACTGCCGGACAAAATCGTGAAAACATCGTGAATCGTCTCACCATATGTCCCTGATGTTCCATACCTGTCACATAGCGGCGCGACAATGGGAGCCATGACTTTGAGCGCAACACGTGAATGGGATTTCTCCTCCGAACAAGGCAAAGCGAACTACAAGGCCGCCCAGCGGCGGTATCCGGCGCAGGCCATCGTCGACCTCGCCGCACTGCGCGACAACATGCGCCACCTGGTGAGTGTCGTCGGCGGACCGCATTCCGGCACCGCCGTCATGGGCATCGTCAAAGCCGACGCGTACGGACACGGCCTGATCCCCGCCGCGCTTGCCGCGCTCGCAGGCGGCGCCACGTGGCTCGGCACCGCGCAATCGCATGAAGCGCTGTTGTTGCGCAAGGCGGGCATCGGCCCGATCGCTGCCATATTCTGACATGGGTCTACAGCGGCGCCGAAGTGCCGTTCGACGAGCTGATCGACAACGACATCGACATTTCCGTCGCTCGCTCGCCGGCATCGACGGTGTCGCCGCGGCCGCACGCAGGCTTGGCAAGACGGCGCGCGTGCATGTGAAGGTCGATTCCGGCTTCGGCCGTAACGGCTTCACGCCCGCCGGTTTCGACGCGGCGCTCGCCAAACTGGTGCCGCTCGCCAAGGAAGGCGTGCTGCACATCGTCGGCCAGTGGAGCCATCTGGCGGTCGCCGACGCACCGGACGTTCCGGAATTCGTTGCCTCCACCGACATGCAGGTCGAAACGTTCAAGGACTTCACCCGTCGTATGGAGCGGCCGGCATTCCGCCGGAAATCCGCCACCTCGCCAACACCGCGGCGACGCTGTCCCGTCCGGAAATCCACTTCGAACTGACCCGTCCGGGCATCGGCCTGTACGGTTACGAAGCCGATCCGGCCATGGGCACGCCGTCCACGTATAGCCTGAAGCCCGCCATGACCCTGCAGGCGCAGCTCGGCACCGTCAAGGACGTGGAAGCCGGCCATGGCATCTCCTACGGCCGTACGTATCTGACCCCGTCCGACACCTCCACCGCGATCGTGCCGCTCGGCTATGCGGACGGCATCCACCGCTCCGCCTCCGGATTCGACATGGAAGGCGCCAAGCACGTGACCAAGCCCGGTGGTCCGGTGCGCGTGATGACCGCGGAAGGCCCACGCCTGTACCACGTGTCCGGCCGCGTGTGCATGGACCAGTTCATCCTCGACCTGCACGGTTCCGCCGCCGAACTCGGCATCCACGAAGGCGACAATGTGGAACTGTTCGGTCCGGGCCGTGGCGAGGATTACGCCGAACCGACCGCGGACGATTGGGGTCGTGCCGCCGACACCATCAGCTACGAGATCTTCACCTGCCTGCGCAACCGCATTCCGCGCCTGTACGAGCATGTCACGGACGTATTGTCCGCCGAGGACCTCGCCAAGCTCGACCCGGCAAGCATCCTGTAATCCCGTAAAAAGCGGCGGCAGCCGCCGCACCCATAGGAAGGCGGTGCATCATGACGAGCGAAGGATACAGCGCGTTCGACGAGGAGCGTTGGGCTCCGGAACCACCCAAATCCAGCTCCCGCACCGCCTTCCAACGCGACCGCGCCCGACTCATCCACTCGTCCGCATTGCGCAGGCTCGGCGCGAAAACGCAGATTCTGGTGGCCGGCACGGACGATTTCGCACGTACACGGCTTACACACACGTTGGAGGTCGCGCAAATCGGTCGACAGATCGGCACTTCGCTCGGTTGCGATCCCGACGTGGTCGACTGCGCCTGCCTTGCGCACGACCTCGGCCACCCGCCGTTCGGCCATAATGGGGAACGTGCGCTTGCCGAAATCGCCGGCAATATCGGTGGTTTCGAAGGCAATGCGCAAACCTTGCGATTATTGACGCGCCTCGAACCGAAAATACTGTTTCCCGACGGACGTTCCGCAGGCGTGAATCTGACGCGTGCCGCGCTCGATGCGGCCGTCAAATACCCGTGGACGCTTGCCGAAGCCGCCGCGCATCCGAAAGGGGAGCGCAGTGCGAAATTCTGCGTCTATCCGGATGATACGGACGTGTTCGCCTGGCTCAAACAACACGCGCCCGACACCACCCGCCGTCCCGTCGAATGCCAGGTGATGGACCTGTCCGATGACATCGCCTACAGCGTGCATGACGTGGAGGACGCCATCGCCACCGGCGCGTTCAATCCGGGCGAACTGCACGAAAACGGAGTGATCGACGCGGTCGTCGAGGACGCGCGCGCCTGGTATGGTCCGCAATGGGACGCCGACAAACTGGTGGACGCGTTCGCACGAATGCACCGGCGCGACACGTTTCCCGGCTATTTCGACGGTTCGCGCCGCGCGCTCGCCGCATTGAAGAACATGACCAGCGATCTGATCGGTCGGTTCGCCGGTTCCGTGGAACATGCCACAAGAGATACGTACGGCAACGAGCCTTTGACGCGATACAACGGCGATTTGGTGATTCCCGAGGAAACCAGCTACGAAATCGTGGTTTTGAAAGGCATCGCCGTGCATTTCGTCATGGAGCCCGGCGAACGTGAGCCGATGCACGGCGAAGAACAGCGAATCGTCAAAGACCTGGTCGACGTGTTCATGGCGGACAATCCCAAACCGTCAAGCGCATTGGAGAATGTGTTCCTCGACGATTGGCGTGAGGCCGGCGGCGACGACGAACGCCTGCGCGTGGCCATCGACCAGGTGGCGAGCCTGACCGACACGTCCGCCCTGACTCTCCACTCCCTTCTCTGCTGACGCGTATACCCCCGTTTCCTGTGTGGCGAGTCAATGAGATTCATAAGTGCCGCGTAGCGCCATGTATGTTGTCCGACCGTAGGCTTGGCCGAACGGCCTTGAGTGTGTCGGATGACATACATGGCGTGGAGCGGCTGGCTGTGTGCCTAAGGCAAAGTTGAGTGTGTCGCGCGTTGCATACGCCGCGTAGCCATAACCTATGGCATCGCTGGTAGGCTGGACCGTATGCCGGGAATGATCAAGAAGGAAGACATAGAAAAGGTCCGCGCCACCGCCGACCTGTATGACATCGTATCCGCGACCGTCACGCTCAAACCCTCGGGAACCGGCACATACGTAGGCCTGTGCCCCTTCCACGACGAGAAGACGCCGAGCTTCTCCGTACGTCCCGCGCTCGGCGTGTGGCATTGCTTCGGCTGCGGTCTCGGCGGCGACGTGTTCGGCTACGTCGAACATCAGGAGAACATCGATTTCCGTGACGCGGTGGAGCTGCTCGCCGACAAATACCATATCGAACTGCATTACGACAAAGCCGACAACGTGCCCGCGCACACCGGTTCGAAACGCGCACGCCTGCTCGAAGCCAACGAGGCGGCGCAGGAATACTTCGTCTCCCAGCTGATGACCAAGGAGGCGCTCGCCGCGCGCAAGCTGTTGGACGGCCGCAATTTCAGCCAGGCCGACTGCCAGCGGTTCGGCTGCGGATATGCCCCCCAAGGATGGGATAACCTGGTGCGGCACCTTGCCGGCAAAGGCTTCACCCAGCAGGAGATGCTCGACGCGGGACTCGCCCGTCAGGGCCAGCATGGCGTATACGACTATTTCCGTGGCCGCGTGACATGGCCGATTCGTGATTCGACCGGTCGTACGCTTGGCTTCGGCGCGCGCAAGCTGTACGAGGATGACACGATCAACGCGAAATACATCAACACGCCCGACACGCAGCTGTACCGCAAAACACAGGTGCTGTACGGCATCGACCTTGCCAAATCGGCGATTGTGAAGAAACGCCAGGCGGTGATCGTCGAAGGCTATACCGATGTGATGGCCATGCATCTGGCCGGCATCGACACGGCGGTCGCCACGTGCGGCACCGCATTCGGCGCCGAGCATGCGAAGATCATTCGCCGATTGATCGCGGACGATTCGTTGGGCGCGGTGCAGCTGGTTGGCCCCCTGAAGGTGGAGGGGCAGGCGTTGAGCTCGCGTGTCGTGTTCACATTCGACGGCGATGCGGCTGGCAGAAGGCCGCGATCCACGCGTTCGGTTTGGACGCCGCGTTTTCGACGCAGGCGTTCGTCGCGGTCGCCGAAGACAACCTCGACCCGTGCGATCTGCGCATCAAACGCGGCAACGAGGCGGTGCGTGCGCTGATCGCCAATGCACGGCCGCTGTACGATTTCGTGATCGATTCGGCAATCGACCGTTTCGACACCACGTACGCGACAGGTCAGATGGGCGCGGTCAAGGCGGTCGCCCCGCTGATCGCGCAAATCCGAGACCGTTCGCTGCTCGACCTGTACTCACGCAAGGCGGTACGTCGCATCGGCGTCGATCTGGACATCATGCAACGCGAAGTGGCGTACCAGCGTCGCAAACTGAACATGCGTGACGAGGACGCGTACGCGCCGAAACGTCGATTCCAAAACAATGCGGGGCCGTCGGCTGAACCAGCATATGCGGAACGTGGCGCGAATCCGTATGCGAATCCCGCCGCACGCAAGGCGTTGGAGCATCGCGACGCGGCCGACCAAAGCTACTATCGCATCGACGACGCCGTGTTCATCTGCGAACAGCAGTTCATGGCCACGCTGATCCAGGTGCCGTTGGCCGTCGATCCGACGATGTTCGCCAGCCTGACCTTGTCGAGTTTCATGACGCCGGTGTTCCGCACGCTGTTCCAAGCGGTCGCCGCGGCGGGCGGGCTTCCAGGGGAAGACGTGCCGCAGGGACTGTGGATGCACAATCTGACGAAGGCGGGCGGTCCGATGCTCGAATCGGTCATCAACGAGCTGGCCGTCATGCCGCTGCCATTGCCGCCGAGCGAAGCGGACGCGAACCGCAATACAGGCGAGTCGCAGGAACAATCGGCGCAATTGCGCAAGCCAACGCAGGAGGAGCGGCGGTACGCGTCCGAACTGATCGTCAGACTGCTTGATACCGGCATCATGCGCAAAATCGGCGCGGCCCAGCGCCGCATGGCGCAACTGCCGGACGGTGCAGAGAAAATCGAACTGCTCGGACAGATCACCAAACTGGAAACGCTGCGCAAGGACCTGCAGTCGCGTGTTTTCGGCAACAACGTTGCGTGACACGCCCATATGGTGAATCGAAGGCGAACGGAAGATGGTTTTTAGACAAAATCTTGGCGCACGCGGGGTTAATTTGTGAAGATTTGCGGGCCTTGTTTTCGGTTTCGCCGGTTTGCAAAAGCATGCGGCAGTAAGCAATAGTGGATGAAAATCGTTGGAATGGTCGGAAAAGCAGCACGCCGAGGGTTCGTGCTAGTCGCATTTTTGGGTAAAGTGGTCTAGGCGTTTGCATGAAAATCGCTTGGGTTTTGCAAGGTGTGCAAGGCGGTTGCAAACGGGATTGACGGAGGAATGCATGCGGCGATTGGTCGTCAAGGTCCTGAAGAACGAGACCATTCTCGTAGTCGCTTCCATACTCGCACTCATATCGTGCTTCATCGTGCCGCCAGACAAGGAATACGCCGGCTACATCCACGCCAGCACCATCTCGCAGCTGATCTGTCTGATGCTTGTGGTGTGCGGCTTCCAGCGCATCGGCGTGTTCCGCATCATCGGCTCGCGCCTGCTGCATCACGTCAAAACCGCGCGTGGCCTGGTGCTCACGTTGATCGCATTGCCGTTCTTCTCCGGCATGCTCATCACCAATGATGTGGCGTTGGTCACCTTCGTGCCGTTCGCAATCGCGGTGTTGACGATGGCGCACATGGAAGAGCATGCGGTGCTTGTCGGCACGCTGATGACCATCGGCGCGAACGTGGGCAGCATGCTCACCCCGATCGGCAACGCGCACAACCTGTATCTGAAAGCGTTGACGGGCATGCCGACGTCCGAGATGATCGGCATCATGACCCCGTATTCCGCTACCGCAGCCGTTCTGCTGATAATCATCACCTGCGTGATTTTCGGCAGCAAACCGGTTTCCGAATTTTCCGCGATCGATGGTTCCGGCATCGAACAGAACGTACTCGCCCCGCATTCCGACCGGCCGCAGCCTGACGAGATTCGCGTGACCGGCTACGGTGCCGGTTATGGCGGCTGGCGTGCGATCGTATACACGGCGTTGTTCGTCGTCTGCTTGCTGGCGGTGAGCGATTTCATTCCGCTGTGGTTGATGTGCGTCATCGTGTTCGTGGCGTTCCTGCTATGCGACCGCCGCGTGTTCCGCAACGTCGATTGGGGACTGCCGCTCACGTTCTGCATGTTCTTCATCTTCATCGGCAACATGAAACGCGTGCCGGAATTCTACGAGCTGGCCGCCTCGCTGGTGGGCGCGCATCCGCTGGAAGTGGCCGTGGTGTCCAGCCAGTTCATCTCCAACGTGCCGACCACGCTGCTGCTGTCCGGCTTCTGCGACCAGTGGCGTGAACTGATCATCGGCACCAACCTGGGCGGCTTGGGCACGCTGATCGCGTCCATGGCGTCGCTGATCGGCTACAAGAACGTGACGCGCGCTACCCGGACAAAAAAGGCCGTTATCTGGCCGTCTACACCGCGGTGAACGTGCTGTTCGTCATCGTGCTCGTCGGCCTGAGCTGGATTATCGAGTAGCGTTTGGCCTCGACCGGTTTCCCTGACCGCTAATCTCAAGGTCGCCGGTTCGCACCTTTTGCTGGGATTGCATGAAAACCCTTGGAATCATTGGATTTCAAGGGTTTATTGTTACGTCGGCTGATGGTCTGGTGCTGTGATAATCTGTGCCGGGAAGCGTGTGCCGAGAAACGTAGGAAGGCTGAACATGCTGCAAGGATTGCTGGGAATTTTCTCCGGACTGATCACGCCGGTGCAGACCGCGGTGAACACGCGGCTCGGCCGTTCCATCGGCTCGCCGTTGCGCGCCTCGCTGGTGTCGTTCAGCGTCGGCCTCATTGCGATGCTGACTTTGACGCTGCTGCTTGGCCCGTATCCGCTGATTCCCGCCACCGCGGCGAACGGCCCATGGTGGATGTGGTTCGCGGGCGTGTTCGGTGTCACTTTCCTGACCGGCAATGTGCTGCTGCTGCCGAAACTGGGCAGTCTCAAAACCGTGATCATGCCAGTCACCGGGCAGATCGTCATGGGCCTGCTGATCGACGCTTTCGGCTGGTTCGGCACTACCGCGCAGCCGATTTCCCCGCTGCGCATCGCAGGTGCGGCGATCACGCTGGTCGGCTTCCTGCTTGCCGTCGCCGGACCGAATCTGCGATTGAGGCCTGCCATCGATCGCCCGGCTGGCGGTTCGGAAAATTCCGGCGATTCCGAAAAATCCGAAACTGACGGAAAAGCCGTACATGTGCCAGGTTCCGCGACCGTGCTGTGGAGTTACGCAGGCATCGCGTTCGGCATGTGTTCGGCCGTGCAGACGGCGTTGTTGGGCAAGCTGGGCGTCGCGTTGGGATCGCCGGTGAAGGCATCGCTCGCCTCGTTCGTGGTCGGTCTGATCTCGCTTGCGATCGTCGTCGCATTCGTCGACCGCACCTACAGCCTCGGCGACGCGCTGAAGAAAGGCAATCCGTGGTGGATGTGGGCAGGCGGATTGCTGGGTGCGACGCTGGTGATGTGCAACGCGTACCTGTCCGCGCATATCGGCACCGGCATGACGGTGATGCTGGTATTGCTCGGTCAGGTCGGCGGAGGATTGCTGGTCGACCGTTTCGGCCTGCTTGGCGTGCCACGCAAGCCCGTGGCCGGCATCCAATACGTCGGCGTGCTCGTAGCCATCGTCGGCATTGTGCTCAAGGCGATGTGACTGCCGTGTCGAGTTGGCAACCGTGTGCGAACTGACTATACTGTGTTTAGTTTGGCCCTGTAGCTCAGCTGGATAGAGCATGTGACTTCTAATCTCAAGGTCGCCGGTTCGAGCCGGCCGGGGTCACCATCAAGCCCTCGCGTCGTTTCATGCGGTGCGGGGGCTTTCCTGTCCATTGAACGGCAAGCCATTGGCTTGCGAAGATAGGGGAGACCATGAAGCGAATCGTCGCGGGCATTCTGGCGCATGTGGACGCGGGCAAGACCACGTTGTCGGAGGCGCTGCTGTACGCTACCGGCCAAGTACGCAAACTCGGCCGCGTCGACCACGGCGACGCCTTCCTCGACACGGACGCCATGGAACGGCAGCGCGGCATCACCATCTTCACCGAGCCGGCCGTCATCGCCACGCCCGACCTCACCATCACCCTGCTCGACACTCCTGGACACGTCGACTTCTCCGCCGAAACGGAACGTACGCTCGCCGTGCTCGACTACGCCATCCTCGTCATCTCCGGCGCGGACGGCATCCAAGGCCATACCGAAACGCTGTGGCGACTGCTCAATCGCTATCAGGTGCCCACATTCGTCTTCGTCAACAAAATGGACTCGCCCGGCGCCGACAAAACGCAACTGCTCGCCCAACTCAAGAAACGCTTCTCGGACGGCTGCGTCGACTTCACCGAGCCGATTGACGGCGAACGCATGGAGGAGATCGCCATGCAAAACGAAACGGCCATGGACGCGTATCTCGACACCGAAACCGTGCCGGACGAAACCATTCGCGCCATGATCGCCCGCCGTGAGCTGTTCCCCTGCTATTTCGGATCAGCGCTGAAAATGGACGGTATAGAACAGTTCGTCGCAGGTTTCGAACGGTTCGCGCAAGAGCCGCAATACAATGGCGAATTCGGCGCACGCATATATAAGGTGTCTCATGACGCGCAAGGCAAGCGTCTGACCTGGCTCAAGGTGACCGGCGGCGAACTGAAGGCCAAGATGATGCTAAGCGGCACCGCGCACGCCGGCGACGCGGATGCGGTTGCCGAAGACGGCCAATGGCATGAGAAAGCCGACCAGGTGCGCGTCTATTCCGGCGCGAAATCCACCACCGTCGACACGGTCCCCGCAGGCACCATCTGCGCCGTCACGGGTCTGACGCAGACATTCCCCGGCGAAGGCCTCGGCATGGAGCGGGACGCCGGCAGTCCGGTCCTCCAGCCGGTGCTCACGTACACGCTGGCACCGGGGGAGTGCGACATTCACAAATGTCTCGTCGCCCTGCGCGAACTGGAGGACGAGGATCCGCTGCTGCACGTCGTCTGGCAGTCTCGCCTAGAGGAAGTGCACCTGCAGTTGATGGGCGCGGTGCAGCTGGAGATCATCCAGCAGATCATGCACGACCGTTTCGGCCTGGACGTCACGTTCGGACCGGGCAGCATCCTGTACAAGGAGACGATCGCCGCGCCGGTCGAAGGCATCGGCCATTTCGAGCCGTTGCGTCACTACGCCGAAACGCATGTGCTGCTCGAACCGCTGCCGCAGGGCGCGGGAATGGCATACGCCACCGTGTGCAGCGAGGACGTGCTCGACCGCAACTGGCAGCGCCTCATCATGCAGCATTTCCAGGAACGCGAGCATCTGGGCGTGCTCACCGGCTCGCCGATCACCGATATGAGAATCACGCTGCTGACGGGCCGTGCGCATCTGAAGCACACGGAAGGCGGCGATTTCCGCCAAGCCACCTACCGTGCGATACGCCAGGGCCTGATGGAAGCGAAGAAGAAGGGCGATTGCCGTCTGCTTGAACCTTGGTACGGCTTCCGTCTGGAAGTGCCGCAGGACATGGTCGGACATGCGATGGCCGACATCCAGCGCATGTCGGGCACGTTCGACACGCCTACCGGCGACGGCGAATATATGGTGTTGAACGGCACGGCGCCGGTATCCGAAATGCGCGACTATGCGATGGACGTGAACGCGTACACGCACGGCCGTGGCCATTTAAGCTGCGTGTTCGCCGGCTACCAGCCGTGCCACAATGCCGACGAGGTGATCGAGAACATGGCTTACGATCCGGAATCCGACCTGGAGAACACGCCGGATTCGGTGTTCTGCGCGCATGGCGCCGGCTATCCGGTCAAATGGTACAAGGTGCCCGAATTCATGCATCTCGACTACGTGTGGGATGGCATGCGCGAATAGAACCGAAAGACAGACGGGTGGAAAGCGCCGATTGCTTCCCACCCGAGGCCTGTTGTCGGATACCGACAAACGGATAAACGAAAAGCCCCACCGAATCGGTGAGGCTTCATGCTGGAGCGGACAACGGGACTCGGACCCGCGGTCTCAACCTTGGCAAGGTTGCGCTTTACCAACTAAGCTATGTCCGCAAAGGATTCCTGCCGTGAGAAGCAGGCATCCAGTGGGTGATATAGGAATCGAACCTATGACCCCTTCCGTGTGAAGGAAGTGCGCTAGCCGCTGCGCCAATCACCCGTGGGATGTCTCCACCGGTTTCCCGGCTTCGTCATCCGCTTCGCGTGGGCGATACAAGATTCGAACTTGTGACCCCTTCCGTGTCAGGGAAGTGCGCTACCTCTGCGCCAACCGCCCGAAGCGAGTGCTAACTTACGTGGATTCTCGGCGGAATGCAAATCGTCGGCGTGTCGCGATGTTCACGTGAAGTTCGCCGGCCCTTCTTCACGCGGTGGGTTCGACCTGCGGAAACTCCAAGGTTTCCGCGTCGTGGTCCACGCCGCTCATGGCGGTCGTATCCGCATCATTGGTACGCTCCGCGGTCTTGGCGGAGCCGTTCGCAGTAGGGTTTCCCGTGCCGACGGCGTGCGTCAGCGCGAGCCTCATCTGATGCCAGACCACGTTGCCATGCGTCGACTCGGACAGTCCTTCGTCCACGAATCCCAGCCGTGCGTAAAAATCGACCAGCCGTTCCTTGCAGGTGAGCACGAGGCCCTTGCGTCCGGCCTGTGCCGCGTCGAGAATCACCTGGCGCAGCAGATAGCTGGCGCAGCCGCGATGCTGGTAGACGGGTGCCACATCCACGCCGAAAATCATCTGCCAATCGCCATGCTCGTCATGCATATCGGCGTCGTCATACATGGCATCGGCAAGATTCGGCTCGTTTGTGGCCATGCCGTCGACGAAACCAACCAACGTGCCGTCCTCTACACGCGAGGGGAACGGGGTATCGTCGTCATCGGTGTTGACCAACAGCCAGAAATGGTCCGGATAAGCGGCCACGCGTGCGGTAAGGCTTTCGTTGCTTGCGGCCTCCGCAGGTGGGAAGCAGGCGGCTTCCACAGCCTCGATCGCGTCCAGATCCTCCATCGTTGCATGTCGAATGAGCATGTGCATACTCTCTCGCAAGGCATACCCAATCTTCACATTTCGATATGCGCCGACGGCGCAATCCGCCAACATGCCATACTGTAGAAGAACCTTGGAGGGATCGCAGGACGACTGTTTCGCGATACCTGATAAGTCCTTATACGAAAAACCGATAACGAAACTGGCTCGTAGTGGCGAATAAAGCGATAGTATGAGCCGCGTTCGCCGGAACAAATACGAAAAATCCGTTGAGAAGAGAAGGAGGCGCGCGTGTTCGACTGGACGTTCATCTCGCACTACGCGCCGTTCTTCGTCAGCGGTGCCGAAATGACGCTGTTCATTTCCGTCTTCGGCATCATCCTGGCGATCGTGGTCGGCTTGGTCTGCGCCGGCATCGAGATCGCGCGCATCCCCGTCCTGCGGCAGGTCGTGCGCGTCTACATCGAGCTGAGCCGTAACACGCCGTTGCTGGTGCAGCTGTACTTCCTGTATTTTGGCCTGCCGAAACTCGGACTCGTCTGGTCCGCGGAACTGTGCGCCATCGTCGGACTCGGCTTCCTCGGCGGCTCCTATATGGCCGAAGCGATGCGCGGCGGCCTGGAGACCATTCCGGAAGTGCAGCGCGAATCCGCATACGTGCTGGGCTTGAGCAAATGGCAGACATTAAGCCGCGTGGTCATTCCACAGGCCATCAGCACCTCCATTCCAGGCGTCGTGGCCAATGTGATCTTCCTCATCAAGGAATCGTCCGTGGTGTCCGCCATCGCGCTCGCCGACGTGATGTACATGGCCAAGGACCTGATCGGCATGTACTACGACACCTATGAGTCGCTGTTCCTGCTGATTGTGGCGTATCTGGTGATTCTGCTGCCGATCTCGCTGTTCGGCACTTGGCTGGAACGGAGGTTCGACTATGAGCGGCGCTGAGATTCTGCTCGAGCCGGGCGTGATTCCGCGCCTGCTACAGGGCTGTGGGTCACGGTGTGGATCGCCGGCGTGTCCGTGGCGTTGTCCGTGCCCGTCGGCCTGATCGTCGGCTGGCTGATGACGATGAAAAATCCCGTTGTGCGGGTGCTGACCAGGATTTATCTGGATTTCATCCGCATCATGCCACAGCTGGCGCTGCTGTTCATCGCCTTCTACGGTTTCGCGCAGGCATGGAATTGGAATTTGGATGCGACCGGCGCATGCGTGTTCGTCTTCGTTTTGTGGGGCGGCGCTGAACTGGGCGATCTGGTGCGTGGTGCGCTCGAATCGATTCCGAAGGCGCAGTACGAGTCGTCGTACGTTTTGGGATTGAGCGGCTGGCAGACGTTCACGAAAGTGATTCTGCCGCAGGCGTTGCGCCGGCTGCTGCCGGCTTCCGTGAACCTTGCCACGCGCATCGTGAAGACCACGTCATTGGCCGTGCTGCTCGGCGTGGTGGAAGTCATCAAGGTGGGCCAGCAGATCATCGACGCGAACCGTTTCCAGTATCCGACGGGCACTTTGTGGATTTACGGAACGATTTTCTTCATGTACTTCATCGTGTGCTGGCCGCTGTCCATCGTGGCCCGCAGGTTGGAAAAGAGGTGGAAGCATGACTGAGCAGGCTGAACAGGTTACGCAGACCGCGCAAAACAGCGGGAAATCGCAGACAAGCCTTGAAATCAGGCATCTGGTCAAGCGGTATGCCAATGCGGACAAGCCGGTGCTGGACGACATCTCCTTCGACGTGCCCCACGGCAAGGTGTTCGTTATCGTCGGACCGTCAGGATCCGGCAAATCGACATTGCTGCGCACCATCGCGGGTCTCGAGCCGATTCAGGGCGGTACCATCGCGTTGAACGGCGAAGTCATCGAAACCGGTAAACCCGGTACTGAATCGGCCGGCCGCAGCAAACGAGGAAGCGAACTGCGCACGCGCGTCGGCATGGTGTTCCAAAGTTATGACCTGTTCCCCAACAAAACCGTGCTCGGCAACATCACGCTCGCTCCGACGCTCGTGCAAAAGCGGGATAAGGCGGAAGTCGAACAAGAGGCCATCGCGCTGTTGGAGCGCGTCGGACTCGACGGTCGTAAGGATGCTTGGCCGCATGAGCTGTCCGGAGGCCAACGCCAGCGCGTGGCCATCTGCCGTGCGCTGATCCTGCATCCGGAAGTGCTGCTGTTCGACGAGGTCACCGCCGCGCTTGATCCGGAAATGGTGCGCGAGGTGCTTGACGTGATGCTGGAACTCGCCGACTCCGGTCAGACCATGCTCATCGTGACGCACGAGATGCAATTCGCACGAGCCATCGCCGACCAGGTGATCATGCTGGAGGACGGCGGCATCGTTGAACAATCCGACGACGCCGAAGCGTTCTTCACCAATCCGAAAACCGAGCGTGCCAAGCGTTTCTTGCACACGTTCGAATTCGACAGGCATCGCAGGCCGGCGGAAACGCCGACGGAACCGACGGGAACTTCCGCCGAGTAATCGCAAGTTTTGATAGCAGTCATCCGTACAAGAGAGGAGTAACCATGACCGCATCAATCATCAACAAGACAATCAAGAGCATCGTGGCCGCATCGGCCGCGTTGATCATGGCCGCCTCCGTGGCTGCCTGCGGTCCCAACGCCGCCACCCCGAGCGAGGAGAACAACGCCTCCAACGGCGGCGCCACCACGTCCAAGGTGACCGCCCGCTCCCTGGACGAGATCAAGAAGTCCGGCGTGCTCAAAGTGGCCGTCTTCTCCGACAAGGCCCCGTTCGGCTACATCGACAAGGACGGCAAGAACGCCGGCTACGACATCGTCTTCGCCGAGCGTCTCGCCAAGGATCTGGGCGTGAAGGTCAAGTACACGTCCGTCGATCCGGCCGCCCGTGTGGATGTGCTCACGTCCAACAAGGTGGACATCACGCTGGCCAACTTCACCGTCACCGACGAGCGCAAGGAGAAGGTCGACTTCGCCAAGCCGTACATGAAGGTCGCGCTCGGCGTGGTCTCCCCGGAGAACGCCGAAATCACCGACGTGAGCCAGCTCAAGGGCAAGACGCTGATCATCGCCAAGGGCACCACCGCCGAAAGCTATTTCGAGAAGAACGAACCCGACGTCAAGCTGCAGAAGTACGACCAGTACGCCGACGCCTACAACGCGCTGCTCGACGGCCGTGGCGACGCCTTCTCCACCGACAACACCGAGGTGCTGGCCTGGGCCAAGACCAACAAGGCTTCAAGGTGGGCATCACCAAGCTCGGTGACGAAGACACCATCGCGCCGGCCGTGCAGAAGGGCAACAAGGAGCTGCTCAACTGGATCAACGACGAGATCGTCAAGCTCGGCAAGGAGAACTTCTTCCACAAGGATTACGAGCAGACCCTGAAGCCGGTGTACGGTTCCGATGTCGACCCGGATGACATTGTGGTCGAAGGCGGCCAGCTTTGATTCTTACCTGATCTGACGGCGGCCTGCCGTCCGTCAATCCTGTTTCCAAGCCTTCCGTGGCACACGCCGCGGAAGGCTTTTTCATGCCGATTCCGGGCCGGTTATGTCACATCCTTCGAAACCGTTTACAGTCCACGCGGGTGTATGTTTCCGGAGGTTTCGTACCATCCGATAACCCCTCATAAATAAACGCTATGGCGATTCGCACGTTGTATAAGCAACGTCGATAATCTCCGGCGCGTGGCGCTTTCCAAGACACGGTTAAGTAGGAACCAGCGATCGCGTGAACGGCACGCGGCAAGGAAACCACACCGAGGGGGGTGCGCACCATGACCAGATTCAACACTCAGCTTGTCCACGGACTGCCGGTCAACGACAACAACACCGGAGCCGTGAATCCGCCGATCTACAACTCGTCCACTTATGCTTTCGAATCGGTCGAGGCCATGCCCCGTTGGGATTACGCGCGCAGCGGCAACCCGACCCGCGAGTTCCTGGAGAAGCAGATCGCGCAGCTTGAGCATGGCACACGCGGTTTCGCGTTCGGTTCCGGCCTGGCCGCCATCCACGCGGTGCTGTCGATCTTCCAGCCAGGCGACCGCATCGTCGTCGGCAAGAACATCTACGGTGGCACCTACTCGCTGTTCCATGAGTATTTCGAACGTTGGGGCGTCATCGTAGAGGAAGTGGACACCACCGATTACGAGGCGCTCGATGCGGCGGTGTCCGGCGAATCCGCCAAGGGCGGCGCGCACGGATGCCCAGCCAAAGCCGTGTACTTCGAAGTGCTCACCAACCCGCTTCTGCAAGTCAACAACGTGACCGCCATTGCCGAAATCGCCCACCGTCATGGCGCGATCGCCATCGTCGACAACACATTCGTCACCCCGTATCTGCAGCAGCCGCTCGACCAAGGCGCCGACATCGTCATCCATTCCGCCACCAAGTATCTGGCCGGCCATTCCGAAGTCAACGCCGGCCTCGTGGTGGTCAAGGACGATGAGCTGGGCAAGCGAGTCTACTTCGCGCAGAACCGTTTGGGTGGCGTGCTCGCGCCGAACGAATGCGATTCGGTGCGTCGCGGCATCCAGACGCTTGCCTTGCGCATGGACCGTCAGCAGGAGAACGCGCGTGCGATTTCCAGCTATCTGCTGCTGCACCCGTTGGTCAAGTCCGTGCATTATCCGGGACTGCCCGGTCACGAATACGAGCTGGCCTCCAACGGTCTCAAGGGCGGTGGTGCCGTACTGAGCTTCGAAGTGGTGCCGGGCGTCGACCCTGCGGACGTGCTCGACAACCTGCATATCTTCCGTCTGGCGGTTTCGCTCGGCGCGGTGGAATCGCTTGCCGAACTGCCGTGCCGCATGACGCATTTCGAACTGCCGCGCGAGGAGCGTCTGAAGGTCGGCATCACCGACGAACTGGTGCGTCTCGCAGTCGGCATCGAAGACAAGCAGGACCTCATTGAGGATCTCGGCCAAGCCTTCGACATCGCGTACGAGAACTATCTCAAGCGTCACGCCGGCGAGAGTCTGTTCACCTTCGCGCAACACGTATATGCCTGAAAGTTTTGCTATCGGTAGGGATTTGAATATTAACTGGCACGCTATCTCACGAACCGGACAGGGGAAAGCGCCCCTCTGTCCGGCTCGTGGGCGTATGTGGGTCAGCTCCTGGACAGGCGATGGTTGGTTCGTGGACGGCCCTTGCCCAGCTCGCGGACATTGTCTGCATACGATTGCATTCTTTGGTAAATTTTTACTCGGGTTCGGCAATGGTTGCAGAACCTACGAAAGGTCATGCGACAAGACCTTTAAAGAGAAACCAAAGAAGGGAGTAATGCCATGCCGTTCCTTGTAGCGCTCCTTGTCATTGCGCTGATCATCGCGTTCCTGTTCCTGTCCACGTTGTTCATCGTGCCGCAGCAGCAGGCATACATCATCGAACGTTTCGGCAAGTTCAACAAGGTCCAGTTCGCGGGCATCCACATCCGTATCCCGTTCGTGGACCGTATCGCCATGAAAACCAACATGCGCGTCAACCAGCTCAACGTGCAGCTGGAAACCAAAACCCTCGACAACGTGTTCGTCACGGTCGTCGCCTCCACCCAGTTCCGTGTGAACCCGGAAAACGTGGCCACCGCCTACTACGAGCTGCGCGACCCGGCCGGGCAGCTGCGCTCCTACATGGAGGATGCCCTGCGTTCCGCCATTCCGGCGTTGAGCCTCGATGACGCCTTCGCCCGCAAGGACGACGTGGCCTTCGACGTGCAGAAGACCGTCGGCAACGAAATGTCCCGTTTCGGTTTCACCGTTGTCAAAACGCTGATCACCGCCATCGACCCGAGCCCGCAGGTCAAGAACGCCATGGACTCCATCAACGCCGCCCAGCGTGAGAAGGAGGCCACCCGGCAGCGCGCCGAAGCCCAGCGCATCCAGATCGAGACCCAGGCCGCTGCCGAGGCGGAGAAGACCCGTCTTCAAGGCGAGGGCCAGGCCAACTACCGTCGCGAGATCGCCAACGGTATCGTCGACCAGATCAAGAGCTTGCAGCTGTCGGCATGAACATCGGCGATGTGAACAATGTGGTGCTGTTTAACCAGTACCTCGACGTGCTGCGCTCCTTGAGCGAATCCAACAACGCCAAGACCGTCGTGCTGCCCGCATCCACCCCTGGCGGCTACCAGGACATGTACAGCCAGATCACGCAGGCGATGGTGACAGCCAACGAAACCGCCGGCCAGCACTCGACTGTGCCGACACCGCCGCACGTCGCTCCGACGACGCCGCGTATCTGACACATGTTTGGTGATGCCTGCAGTCGTCGGGCATACGTTGATTGGCCGCAGGCATGTGAATCGCAGGAAAGCGAAAACGAAAAAAGAATCCCTTCTTTCGTCGGGGAGCCGCGTAGATGTGACGGAGAGTGCGGAAACGATGAAAGAAGGGATTCGTGTTGCAAGTGCGCCGTCGTACCACGACACACGTCTGTTATACGGAAGGCTTCGCTCGGACGTCAGGCCAGAGTGACAAGCTTCCCGGGAGAAGGTGCGTTGAGACATTCAGCAGCATGCGCTTCCATGGAACGGAGCTGGTCTTGCAGATCCATGACTTTCTTTTCCAACCATGCGATGGTCATGGATTGGGAGATGACGAGCAGGTCGCGCTGGTCAGCTGCGGCTTCGTTGGCAAACGATTGTGCTTCGGTCATGATTTGCGGATCTGCTTTCCACCGTGCGATGGCGCGTTCGATACGTTTACTGCCAACGATTTTCGGGTTAAGACCTGCGCTGGCGAAGATGCTGGTCGGCCCGTTGCCCCGTAAGTATTGCGCCATGCAACGCACTTGGAATTCCCTTGAATAGGTGATACGGTCCATTGATGCCCTTTCTACCGCGGGCAAGGTGTTGAGATAGTAGACTTCCGCCTGGGTGAAATGACGTTTCATATTGTTCCCCTTTGGTGTGAAACCGTTTGACATTCCACAATCTGAAGATTATTGCTGATGGTTTCATTTTATTTTTGACATTTTGGTCGAAAAGGTCATTTGCACGAAACAAGGGTTTCTGCACGAAACAACATGTTCCATATCGTTCAGGCGGGGTTTCTTGAACGGTTTTCGAGTTTCAGGCACGCGCGGACCGTGGCTTCAGGGTGTTCCCTTAAGGGTGGCGAAGCGCGGTGAAACACTTTAGACTTAGGAGCAATTATCAACATATTCCCAGAAAACGAGGAGGTGAATGTGCCGGTAGGTATCACATCCAACGTTGGGAAAACCGGTCGCGGTCCCATTATCGAGGTTAAAAACCTACGCAAGGAATATCCCAGTGCTCGATGAGACCGTCGTAGCGCTGGAACGTGTCAATCTCGCCATTCCGCAAGGGCAGATTTGCTGTATCTATGGTGAGTCCGGATCCGGTAAATCCACCCTGCTCAATCAGCTTGCCGGCATGGAAAAACCAACTAAAGGTGGTGTACGTATTGCAGGTGTGCCCATCAGCAGGCTTGGCGAACGGCAGCTGGCCGAATTCAGGCAGAAGCACCTTGGCTTCGTGTTCCAGTCGTACAATCTGCTGCCCAATCTCAATGCCATCGAGAATGTGGCCATGCCACTGATGTTCCGAGGCGTGCCGAAGCGTAAACGCGAGACGATCGCGCGTGCCATGCTCAAGCGGGTCGGCCTTGGCAAACGCATGAACCATTATCCGACCCAGATGTCTGGCGGTCAGCAGCAGCGCGTCGGCATCGCCCGCGCTTTCGTGACACGTCCGCAAGTGGTATTCGCCGACGAGCGACCGGCAATCTCGATTCCAAAACCAAAACCGAAGTGATGGATATGATTTGCTCGTTCGCACGCGATTTCAACCAGACCATCGTGCTCGTCACACATGACGACAATATGGCGCAATACGCCGATCGCATCGTCACACTTCTTGACGGCCGCATCATCGGCGACCGGCTTACGTAACTTCATGACAGCATATCGACAACTATGACGACAACAGAAGGGCCTTCCATGGGCAACAACACAAGAATCGCAACACTGCTCAACGGGGCAATCTCACTATTGGCGGTGGTCGCCATCACGTTGGTATGCATTGTGCCGACGGCGTTCGCCGAAGATGGCGCCAATACTTCCGATGCTCCGGGTGCGGGAGCGGACAACAGTGTTGAGCAGATTGCTGGGCCGGTGCCGAACATCATTATCACCAATTTCACCTATGGCGACGGGTCGGTGGCGGTCGGCAGCACCTTCAACCTCGGTTTCACCTTCCAAAACATGGGCAAAGTGGCGGTGAGCAACATGGTGGTCACCGTGGACGGCGGTGAGAATTTTGCCATCTCCGGCGGTACGAACACGTTCTACTACGATGCGCTGAATGCGGGAGCTGCGTTGACGCAGACCGTGCCGATGCAGACACTGGCCAGTGCGAAAAACGGCGCGCAGGGCATCGACATCAGCTTCAAATACGAGTATGTGGACGGTGCCGCACGCAGCTCCAACACTTCCGACATCAAAATTTCCGTACCCGTTTCGCAGCCTGATCGTTTTGAATTGAACGATCCAGTGGTGCCCAATATCGTCAACGCGGGTGAGGAACTACTATCACCATGGATTACGTGAACAAGGGCAAGGGCGACGTTTCCAATGTCGAGGCGAGCGTTGAAGGCGACGGTATCACCGCCACGCAGGCCAAGCAGTACGTCGGCAATGTGGCGTCCGGCGTGTCCGGCTCCATTGGATTCGCATTCACTGCGGACAAGCCCGGCGAAACCGAGGCGAAACTGACGGTGACGTATGAGAATTCCGATGGACAGCCGCAGACCAAGGAATTTCCGGTGAAGATCAATGCCGTTGAAGCTCCTGTTCCGGATGATTCCGATACGGATGTTGACGTCCAGGATCAGAGCATGCCGGTCTGGGTGTGGATAGTGGCGGCGGCCGTTGCACTCGTCGTGATTGTACTGACGGTCGTATTGGTGGTCCGTCACCGCCGTAAGAAGGCAAAGCAGGCGGCCGATGATGACGATTGGGATTGGGAGCCTGCCGATCTTGGAGCCGATAAGCAGGGTAAATCTACTGCCATGCTGCCGATGCGCCGACGCAGGTAATCGCCACGGCAGGTGGCACATCGGCCGCCTCCGTATCCGCAACGTCATCTTCCACTCCATCCGTCAAGGAGTAGGCATGCGATTTTCGGATATCGCACATACTTGCGCGCAGAATTTGCTGCGGCGCAAATCGCGTACGATTTTGACGGTGCTGGGCGTGATCGTCGGCTGCTGCTCCATCGTCCTGATGATTTCGATTGGACAAGGCATCAGCGAGCAGAATGAGCAGATGCTCAAGAGCATGGGCAATCTCAACGACATTACCGTCACAGCTGCCGGCGGCTCGGGCGCGTACGACAGCTCTGGCGTCGGTATGTCGAGTTTGTCTTCGTCGGACATGACATCATCGGATCATCAGGCCAAGCTTGACGATGCTGCGGTACAGACGTTCCGTGGCATTTCAGGCGTCGCAGCGTGATGCCACAGCGGTCGGCGCAGAGCACCGTGGATCTCACTGCGGGAGCCGGATCCCGATACGTGGCTCAATATGCTTCTGTGATGGGTACGGATATGACCCAGCTTGAAGCATCGGGATACAAGCTCGTTCAAGGGCGTATGCCGAAGCGTGCCGGAGAAGTATTGCTCGGCAAATACGCGGCATACCAGTTTATGGATAAGTATCGTTCCGATGATGACTCCAGGCGTATCGCTCCCGGTGATTATGAGTGCGATGAGAACGGTTGCAAGGAGAGCGAGGGGGAGAAGCCGTTCTTCGACGTACTGACCACGAAACTCAATTTGATTACCGGAGCCGATTATCAAAGCCCTGACGATTACCGCAAAATAGGCAGCACTTCGATGAGTTCCACCGATTCAGCGACGGCGATGGTACTGCCAGTTCGCAGAATCCTGTGGTTTCCATGCCTCTCACCGTGGTCGGTGTGTTGGACGCTTCAACCAATAATTACGATGCATTCAGCTCCGGTGTAGTCATGTCGCTGGAGGATATGGACACATTGCAGGCCAAAATCGACGGCAAAACCAATACCACCAGCCGGACCAAAACAAACTACGACCAAGTGGTGGTGCACGCTCAAAATATCAAGGATGTGCCGGGTATCGAAGCGCAGATCAAAATGTCTGGCTACCAAACCACGTCCTTCGAACAGACCCGCAAGGAGATTGAAAAGCAGAGTCGTGGCATCCAGCTCGCATTGGGAGGCATTGGCGCGGTGTCATTCCTGGTGGCGGCCATCGGCATCGCCAACACCATGATTATGTCCGTGTCGGAACGCACTCGGGAAATCGGCATTATGAAGGCGCTCGGCTGCTATGTGAAGGATATTCGCACGATGTTCCTATGTGAAGCAGGTGCCATCGGTCTGGTCGGTGGACTTATCGCCTGTCTGATTTCCGCCTTGGGGTCGCTGAGCATCAATCTGCTGTCGTTTGGTGGATTCAGTATGGAAAACGTAGGCAAAGCGATTATGGGCGGTGACGACGTGAGCCGAATCTCCGTGATTCCATGGTGGCTGTTTGTCGTGGCCGTGCTGTTTTCGATTCTGGTGGGCATACTCGCCGGTTTGGGGCCAGCTAATAAGGCTGTGAAGATTCCTGCGTTGGACGCCATCAAGAACGAGCAATAGCGATTGCGATTGACAATAATGCTTATGGTCGGCCATGTGCTGTTCAGCGTGGGCCGGCATTTCGCGATTGTTCAACGTTCCCTGTCGATTTTTGACGGTGCCGGCTAGTTGCGTGATTAACGGGCCAAGACGCGGCGAATGCGATCAGCCACCGCTTCCACAGTCAGCCCGTAACGTTCATCAAGCTCGGCAAGGGGCACACGATCGGTGAATTCTTTCGATGCGCCGAAATTGAGCGCATGCACAGTGGCTGCTTTCGGATTAGTGGAATTCGCGTAGAAAGCGGTCACCTTCTCACCCCAACCGCCTTCCAGCTGGCCATCCTCCAGGGTGACGACCACACGATGACCGTCGGCAAGCACGTCCAGCAGCTCGCCATCCATCGCGGAATACTGCTGCGCGTCGATAAGCGTCGCATTGATATCGTCGTCGTTTTCGAGCGTTGCCGCCACCTCGGCCGCCAACGGCAGTGTATTGCCCAAGCCGAGAATCGCCACTTCACGTCCCGGACGCACGATCTGGTACCGCGTGAAAGGCAATCGCCGGTAATATCGATCGTCGTTTCGTGCGCGGCGGCACGTTCGGCCGGGTCGAACGCCATATCGGCGGAACGCTCCATGGCAAGAATCTGCTCGCCGGGCATGCGGATAGCCGTCACACCATGATCAGACGGCCCCGTGGCCCATGCAAGCATGTCCAGCATCTGCTCTCCGCTGGTCGGTGCCAGACAGGTCACATCAGGCGTGTTGGCGAACATCGTCATATCGAACGTGCCGGAATGTGTATTGTCCGCGCCGGAAATGCCCGCTCCGAAAATCAGCAGCGTCGCCGGAACATGATTCAACGCCAGCTCCTGCTGCAACTGGTCGTAAATACGCTGGAAGAACGTGGCGGAAGTCGCCAGAACCGGCCGGCCTCCAGCCTTCGCGATGCCTGCGGCGAACGCGGCCGCATGCTCCTCGGTAATGCCGGTGTCCACATAATGCGATCCGGCACGTTCACGGAAATCACGGGTGATGCCATTCGAACCAGGGGTGGCGGGGGAGATGACCACCAGTCCCGGCTCGTTTTCGAAACGGGACTCCAACGAAGCCATGGCCATCTGACCGTAGTATTTGCGCGCGTCAAGCGGCTTGCCGAGCGCGCTGTCCGGATCCTGCCAATGATTCGCCTCGCATTGGCCGGCATGCGGCTGCGGATTGGTCTGGTTGCATCCGTCGGAACCATCCTGCGCCTCGGTCTCATCGCTGAAACCCAAGCCCTTGGTGGTGTGGATATGCAGCACGACGGGATGGTCGATATCCTTCAAGTCTTCAAGCGCCGCGACCAGCGTGTCCACATCGTTGCCCTGCTCCACATAACGGTAGTCAAGTCCGAACGCTTGAACAGATTCAGCTCCGCGGTTCCGTTCGACGCGCGCAGACGGGCAAGATTGCCGTACATGCCACCGAAATCTTCGGCGATCGACATCTCATTGTCGTTGACGACGATGATGAGATTACCGCCCTGTTCGGCAGCGTTGTTCAGTCCTTCGAAAGCGATCGCCGAGCTCAACGAACCGTCGCCGATGATGGCGATGACGTTGCCGATTTCGCTTGCTCCCGCAGCGGTACGTTGCATATCACGTGTTTTGGCAAGACCGCAGGCAAGGGAGATGGACGTGCCGGTATGGCCCAGCACGAAGGAATCATGCTCGCTTTCCAACGGATTGGTGAAACCTGTCACCTCGCCGAACCGCGACTCGTCCAGATACGCCTCGGCGCGCCCGGTAAGCATCTTGTGCACGTAGCTCTGGTGGGAGACATCGAAAACGAAACGGTCACGTGGAGAACCGAACACGCGGTGCAACGCCACGGTAAGCTCCACCACGCCAAGATTCGAACCGATGTGGCCACCATGCTTCCGGCCGTAATTCAACAGCGTGGAACGAATCTCCAGACACAGATCACGCAACTGTTGCGAAGAAAGGGCATGCACATCCGCCGGAGAATGAATCGAACCCAGTATGCCAGCGGTCATTATGCGCGATTGTCCTTCCCTGAACCTGTCTTCTTTACCGCGGAAAATCCTATCCCACTGTATGCCTCTGCCAGGGTGTCGGTTGTGAAATACCTGCAAAGTCTTCTCAACTGCGGCACAATGGAAACGATGAAATGAATCGAACCACCGAAAAACCGCGAAGGAGCGCTGACCATGAAAGCCGTATACGCAGCAGGAACCGATTATGACAATCCGCTGTCGCAACTCAAGGTGGGGGAGCTGGACACGCCCGAAACCAAGCCGTTCTGGAGTACCATCCACGTGGCCGCAGCCAGCGTGAACCACCACGACATCTGGAGCCTGCAGGGCGTGGGACTCTCCGCCGAACAGACGCCGATGATTCTCGGCACCGACGCGTCAGGCGTGCTCGACGAGGACATTCCTGTTCGCAAAGGCTGAAAGCCGGAGCCGAAGTGGTGCTCTACACCTTCGTCGGCACCGACGGCGCCGGTGTCATGCCGGGGGAGCGGCGCACCATCCTATCCGAAAAATACGCGGGCACCATGGCCGAAACCACCCAAGTGCCCAGCGCCAACGTGTTCGCCAAACCCGCCAACCTGACCCTCGATGAGGCTGCCGCGCTCGGCACCAGCTGGCTGACCGCTACTCACTGCTGTTCACATCGGCCAACGTGAAACCGGGAGACACCGTGCTCGTCCAAGGCGCGGGCGGCGGCGTGTCCACAGCGGCCATCCAACTCGCCCATGCGGCAGGACTGGAAGTGTTCGTCACGTCACGCAGCGAAGAGAAACGAGACCGCGCGATCGCCATCGGAGCCGACGCCGCCTTCGAAACCGGCGCGCGACTGCCGCATAAGGTCGACGCCGTCATCGAATCGGTCGGCGCGGCCACCTGGAGCCATTCCGTCAAATCCGTACGCCCCGGCGGCACCATCGCCATCTGCGGAGCCACCACAGGAGACCAGCCTGGAGCCGAACTGACCCGCATCTTCTTCCAGGACATTCGCGTGCAAGGCAACACCATGGTTCGCGTGACGATTTCGCACGACTGCTCAAATTCGTGGAACACGCCGACCTGCACCCCGTCATCGACTCCACTTACGCGCTTGCCGACGCGCCCGCGGCGTTCCGCAAAGTGGTCGGCGGCGACGTTTTCGGAAAGGTCGTGCTGCACATCGAGCCGAGTAAGTAAAGTAGGCGGTGTTCTGGAACACGTAAGTCTACGTAAATCCTTCGGAGGTTTTGATGGCAGACAACAAGCCTGAAGTCGCGGTGATCATGGGATCGGCAAGCGATTGGGAGACCATGAAGCACGCATGCGAGATGCTCGACCAGTTCGAGGTTCCGTACATGAAGCAGGTGATTTCCGCGCACCGCACCCCGGAACTGATGGGTGAGTTCGCGCACAACGCCCGTGCCAACGGGCTGAAGGTCATCATCGCCGGCGCGGGCGGCGCGGCCCACCTGCCGGGCATGGTCGCGGCGCAGACCACACTGCCGGTCATCGGCGTGCCGGTACGCTCCCACGCGCTGTCCGGCTGGGATTCGCTGCTGTCCATCGTGCAGATGCCGGGCGGCATTCCGGTGGCCACCACCGCCGTCGGCAACTCCGGCGCAACCAACGCCGGCCTGCTCGCGGTGAGCATTCTGAGCACCACCGACGAGCGACTGGCCAAGGCGCTGCAGGACTATCGTGACTCCCTGAAGGAAAAGGTGGCTGAATCCAATGCCCAGCTTGTCTGAGGAAACCAACGGCCGTATCGAACGACTGATGCCCGGCGCGACCATCGGCATCATCGGTGGCGGCCAGCTCGGCCGCATGATGGCGCTGTCCGCACGCTACATGGCTTCCGCATCGGCGTGCTCGACCCGACACCCGACTGTCCGGCCGCTCAGGTCGCGGATTTCCAAGTGACCGCCGAATACGACGACATCGCCGCCATCCGCGAACTGGCTGAAAAGTCCGACGTGCTCACCTACGAGTTTGAGAACGTGGACGCCGACGCCATCGACCAAGTTCGTTCCCTCGCGGCGGCCCCGCAAGGCACCGATCTGCTGCGCGTCACGCAGGACCGTGTCAACGAGAAGCGGTTCATCAACGACCATGGCACGCCCACCGCGCCGTGGAAGGCTGTCAACAGCGTCGAGGAACTTGAAGCGGCACTTGATGAGATCCACTATCCGGCTGTGCTCAAAACCCGTTCCGGCGGTTACGACGGCCACGGCCAGACCGTGCTCAAGTCCGAAGCCGACTTGGAGCAGGTGCGCGCCCGCGCCGACCATGACGGCAGCTTCCCGCCAAGCATTCTGGAAGGCTTCGTCGATTTCGCGTTCGAAGCGAGCATCCTCGTCGCCGGCAACGGCAAGGATTACGTGACCTTCCCGATCGTGCGCAACGAGCATCGCAACAACATCCTGCACATGACCATCGCGCCGGCCGAAGTGGACGAAACCGTGGCCAAGGAGGCGCACGAGCTGGCGTTGCGACTGGCCAAAGGCTTCGAACTCGCCGGCATTCTGGCCATCGAACTGTTCATCACCAAAGACAACAAGGTCATCGTCAACGAACTGGCCCCACGTCCGCACAATTCCGGCCACTACACCATCGAGGCCTGCTCGTTCGATCAGTTCGACGCGCACATTCGCGGCATTGCCGGCTGGCCGCTCGAACAGCCGCAGCTGCTCAAGCCCGCCGTCATGGTCAACGTGCTCGGCCAGCATGTGGCGCCGACCCGTGCGCTCATCGCCGACCATCCCGAATGGAACGTGCACGACTACTGCAAGGCGGAAGTGCGCCACGACCGTAAGATGGGGCACATCACCGTGCTGACCGACGACACCGCCAAAACCGTGGCCGACCTTGAGGCCACCGGCTGCTGGGACGACTTGAAGAAAGCCTGACATCATAAGTAATGAGTGAACATATCGTGCGGCAGACCCGCCAGAAAGACGCCATCCGCGACGTGCTGAACGGCTGCGACGAATTCATCTCCGCGCAGGAGCTGCACCGCAAGCTGGAAGACCGTGGCGAACATATCGGACTCGCCACGGTCTACCGGCAGCTCAACGCCCTGGCTGAAGCCGGCCGCGCCGACACGGTCCGTCTCGACGGGCAGCAGCTGTTCCGCCTGTGCGGCGATGACGGGCACCATCATCACCTCGTCTGTACGAACTGCGGCAAAACCGTGGAAATTGAATCGCCTTCCGAAAGCTGGCTGAAAGGCATCTCCGACAAGTACGGCTTCACCATTGAACGGCACACGCTGGAGGTGTTCGGCCTGTGCGAGGACTGCCGGAAGGCGGACAAGTAGCGGCTGTCTGCCGTATTTCCGTTGGAATCGTATCGCCATCGGCGCAATCCAATCGTAAAAATCGTAAAGAAAAAACGTTGGACGTTGTCTTTTTCAGACGCATATATGACAATAGGGCATTGCAAACGAACTAAGTGGGGTTATGCGTGACCAAAGCAACATCGAAAAACGAGCCGATTGAGGAGCTCGACATCGCTACCGTGGACCCGATGGCCAAGAAAGCGGGCAAGGAGTTCCCCGGCTGGCTTTACGGCGTGCTATTCGTGCTGTTCGATGCGGTGGGCGTTGCCGCCCTGCAGATCGGTGTCAGCGAATCCGCCACTCGAGTCCAACTATCGAACAACATGTGGCTCACCGGCTGGGGATTCGTCGGCAAGATGTTCACCAGCGCCAATTTTGTGGCTGTGCTCAACCTCATACTGTGGGGCGTCCTGTACGTGATCCTGCTCATGCTCACCAACCGTTTCTGGGTGGCCACGCCGATATTTCTGGCGGTGACGTTCATCGTCGCGTGATTGAGCATTTCAAAGTGTCGATTCGATACGAGGCGATTCTGCCAAGCGACCTGAACTTCCTCAAAGCCGACGCCGGCAATCTGATGAGTTTCATGCCGTCCGGCGCGCAATGGACCATTCTGATCGCGGTGGCGGCGTTTGCCGCGTTCGTGGCGCTGTTCGTCTTCCTGAACCGCCTCGACGCGCGTCACGGCAGACTGTTTCGCGGCTCCGACAAGCAATCCCGTTCCGTGAACGCGATCGCAAGACTGCTGCTGATCCTGCTTCCAGGCCTGTTCTTCACGCTGTATTCGATGCAGGTGAGCACCGTCGGCTCGTGGGCCAAAGGCTTCGCCACCGTCATGGGGGACAAGCCTTCCATGTGGGATTCCGTATACGATGCCCAGCGCAACGGTCCGCTGGTGGCGTTCACCCGGCAGCTCAATCCGAAAGTCATGATTAAACCGGAAAACTATTCCGAGGAAACCATGAAGGAGGTCGCGGCCCGTTACACGAAGGAAGCGAAGAAAATCAACGCGGACCGTTCCGCGAATATGACCGACAGCACGGTGATCTACGTGCTGTCCGAATCCTTCTCCGACCCGTCACGCGTGCCGGGACTCAAAGTCAACAAGGATTCCATGCCGAAGATCCGTGAGATCAAGCAGAATACCACGTCCGGCCTGATGCTGTCCTCCGGATACGGCGGCGGCACCGCCAACTTGGAATACATGGGACTGTCCGGCCTGAGCATGGCGAATTTCGATTCCTCCCTGACCAGCCCATACCAGCAGCTGGTGCCGAGCGAGCATTGGACGCCGACAATCAACCAGATGTGGGGCGCCGCAAAGAACTCCATCGGCCTGCACCCGTACGAATCGTCTATGTATTCGCGCGCCACCAACTACAAGAAGTTCGGCTTCTCGCATTTCTATACGTTGACCGGTCCGGACGTCATCTCTCATCAGGACAAGATCGACGATTCGCCGTACGTCTCCGACGAGGCCACCTACAAGAGCACGCTGGAACAGGTGAAGAAAACCAAGTCCAACCAGTTCCTGCAGGTCATCACCATGCAGAACCACATGCCTTACCACAAGTGGTACAAGCATAACGATTTCAAGGCGACCTCCACCACGGACAAACCGTTGAAGGACGACGAGCAGGAGTCCATCGAAACCTATCAGAAGGGCGCTTCGCTGACGGATGATGCGACCGCCGATTTCCTTGCCGAACTCGACAAGCTCGGCAAGCCGGTCACCGTGGTCTTCTACGGAGACCATCTGCCGGGCATCTACTCGTCGGCTTCCGCTGATGACGGCAACTCGCTGGCGTTGCATCAGACGGACTACTTCATCTGGTCCAACAAGGCTTCCGGCACGCAAGGCAACAAGATCGGCAACGCGACTATTCGTCGCCCAACTTCTTTGTGGCGCAGGCCGCCGAGCATATGGATGCCAAGGTGTCGCCGTATCTGGCGTTCCTCACCGAAATGCACTCCAAGATCTCGGCCATGGAACCGCCGGTGGTCAACAACATCCAAGGCTGGGACCGTATTCCGGAAGGTCAGAACATCTACCTTGACTCCAAGGGCAATCCCATGGCCGAAAGCGATTTCGACGCCGAAACCAAACAGCTGATGGCGGATTACAAGCTCATCCAGTACGACATCACCACGGGGAAGAATTACCTGAAAGACACCTCCTTCATGGACCTGCCGTAACGAGGACGGCGCGCCTGCCGCACGGCTCGACACTCGACGTACCGTTGTGCGCCTTCGTGTCGTGCCGCACGGAATTCGCGCACGTCCTCGTCACGGCAGGAGTGTGGTGGGCGACGACGCGCCTGCCGCACAAATCTTAAAACATTGAGGGGCTGTTCCAAACTATTGGAACAGCCCCTCAACGGCTATTGGTTCAGCGCAGCCAACACACCATCATCACGCGTTCAGCGCTTTGAAACCGATGTCGTGACGGTAGAACATGCCCTTGGTGTCGAGCTTGTCGATGATCGCGTAGACCTTGTCCTGCGCGGCCTTGATGTCCGCAGCGGAGGACTCGACCAGCAGCACGCGACCGGAGTTGGCCACGAGACCATGCTCGCCACGTGCGACGCCCGCATAGTAGACATGGGAATCGTCATCTACCGTGATCTCAGGAATCGCGGCACCCTTGACCACGTTGGTCGGGTAACCTTCGGAAGCGATCACCACGCCAAGAGTGGCATTGTCCTCATCCACGTGAATTCCGGGGTTTCGCCGTTGAGAATGGCGCTGATGCCGGCACCGAGATCGGACGTGAGCTTCGGCAGCACCACTTCGGTCTCTGGATCGCCGAAACGCGCGTTGAACTCAATGACCTTCGGGCCGTCGGCGGTGGCGATGAGGCCGGCGTACAGAATGCCGGTGAACGGCGTGCCCTCGTCGGCCATGGCTGAACGGTCGGCTTGACGATGGTTTCGATGGCGGTGTCGATCACATCCTGACCGATCTGCGGAACCGGGCTGTAGGCGCCCATGCCGCCGGTGTTCGGACCCTTGTCGCCATCGTAGGCGCGCTTATGATCCTGCGAAATCGGCATCGGCCAGAAATCGGTGCCGTTCACAAAGCTCATCAGAGAGAATTCCTGACCCTCAAGGAAATCCTCGATAACCACCTTCGCGCCGGCGTTGCCGAAGCGGTGGTCCACGAAAATGTCCTCCAAAGCGGCGATGGCGGTCTCCTCATCTATCGCCACGGTCACGCCCTTGCCTGCGGCCAGGCCATCGGCTTGATGACGATCGGCGCGCCATGCTCGCGCACATAAGCGGTGGAACGCTCCAAATCGTCGAACGTCTGGTACTTCGCGGTCGGAATGTCGTGACGTTCCATAAGCTGCTTGGCGAAGTCCTTGGAACCCTCGATCTGCGCGGCGGCCTTGTTCGGGCCGAACGCCTTGATGCCGGCGGCAGCGAAATCGTCGACGATGCCTTCGATAAGCGGCACTTCCGGTCCGACGAACACCCAATCGTAACCATTGTTCTTCACGAAATCGATGAGCGCCGCATGATTGGACGGGTTGAGCTGCGTGGTGCGGATGCCGTCAAGTTCCATGCCCGGATTGCCTGGGGCCACAGTGACCTCGCTGACGCTGCCGCCACGCATGAGCGTGTGGGCGATGGCATGTTCACGCGCACCGGAACCAATGACCAGAACCTTCATATTTCCTCCTGTTGTATCCCTTATGGGGAAGAGTGCCAATCTCAAGAAATAATATCGGGGGTGCCTGTTCGGCTACCCCCGTATGTTCGTTTACTGCAGTTCGACGTCCTCGCCGGTCTTCTTGACGATATTGCCCAGCACATAGCCGGCCTCGCCATTGGACTTCAGCAGTTCCATGGTCTTATCGGCATCTTCGGCGCTGACGGCCAGCACCATGCCGATACCCATGTTGAAGATGTTGAACATTTCCATATGATCGATGCTGCCGGCCTTCTCGAGCACGTCGAAAATCGGGAGCACCGGCCAGGAGCCAAGGTTGATATGGGCGGCAAGACCGTCCGGAATCATACGCGGAATGTTCTCGATGAAACCGCCGCCGGTGATATGCGCGACGCCCTTGACCACGCCCGCCTTGAACAGCGGGGAAAGGGCCTTCACGTAAATCTTGGTCGGAGTGAGCAGCACGTCGCCAAGCTTCTCACCGCCCAGTTCGTCCAGTACGGTGTCCACGGTGTAGCCGGCCTGCTCGAACAGGGCCTTGCGCACCAGGGAGAAACCGTTGGAATGCACGCCGGTGGACGGCAGGCCGATAAGCACGTCGCCCTCAGCGATGGTGGAGCCGTCGACGATAGCGGACTTTTCGGCCACGCCGACCGCGAAGCCAGCCAGATCGTACTCGTCCTCGTCATACATGCCCGGCATCTCGCGGTCTCGCCGCCGATCAGACCGGAACCGGCCTGCACGCAGCCGTCGGCCACGCCGGAGACGACCTGCTCGAGCAGAGCCGGATCGTTCTTGCCGCAGGCGATGTAATCCAGGAAGAACAGCGGCTCGGCGCCTGGGCGGCGATATCGTTGACGCACATGGCCACGCAGTCGATGCCGATGGTGCTGTGTTTGCCCGCCATCTTGGCGACGACCAGCTTGGTGCCGACGCCGTCGGTGCCGGAAATCAGCACCGGCTCCTTGTAACCGAGGGAAGCGAGATCGAACAATCCGCCGAAGCCGCCGATGCCGCCGACCACGCCCGGACGGTTGGTGCGCGCCACGTGGGACTTGATACGCTTGACGACTTCGTAACCGGCCTCAACGCTTACGCCGGCTTCCTCATATGCTTTTGGCATATCTAACCTTTCTCGGGTCTCAGTGTTCTTCTTGGGATGAAGTGGTGGTGTATTCGTTGCCTTCGTACTTGCTCTTGTACAGGGCGAATTCGGGCAGACGGACACGATCCTCCGGAGTGAGCGACTTCAGGAAGTCGGCTTCGTAGTCGTCCAAGGCGGTCGGATAGTCGCCGTTGAAGTAGCTACGCACAGGCCGCCATACGGTGCGTCCGCGCCAAGGCCGATGGATTCCACCAAGCCGTCGAGCGACAGGAACGCCAGTGAATCGGCTCCGATGTAGTCGCGGATCTCGTCGACGGACTTCTTGGCCGCGATCAGCTCCTTGGTGGTGGAGATGTCGATGCCGTAGAAGCACGGGTACTTCAGCGGCGGGGAGCTGATGCGCATATGCACTTCGGCCGCCCCGGCCTCCTTGAGCATCTGCACGATGCGCTTCGAGGTGGTGCCGCGCACGATGGAATCATCGATGACGACCACGCGTTTGCCCTTGACCACGCCGCGCACTGCGGACAGCTTCATACGCACGCCCTGCTCGCGCAGCTCCTGCGTGGGCTGGATGAAGGTGCGTGCCACGTACTGGTTCTTGATCAGACCCATTTCGTTCGGCAGGCCGGCCTCCTCCGAATAGCCGGAAGCCGCCGACAGGGAGGAGTTCGGCACGGCGATGACCATATCGGCGTCGACGGGGGATTCCTGAGCCAGGCGCGCGCCCATGCGCTTGCGGGCCGAATGCACGTTCACGCCGTAGATGTTGGAATCGGGGCGTGCGAAGTAGATGAATTCCATCGAGCAGATGGCCAGCTGGGTCTGATCCGTGTAACGGTCGATGCGGTAGCCATCGTCATCCACGACCACGATCTCGCCCGGGCGGATGTCACGCACCAGTTCGGCTCCGACAGTGTCGAGCGCGCAGGTCTCGGAAGCGAGCACATAGGCGCCGTTCGTCATCCTGCCAAGGGACAGCGGACGGAATCCGTTCGGATCGAGCGCGCCGATCATGGCATGTTCGGTCATGATCAGATAGGCGAAGCCGCCGTGCACGGTGTTGAGCGCTTCCTTGAGCTTGTCCATGAACGTGGGCTTGCTGGAACGACGGATGAGGTGCATGAGCACTTCGGTGTCGGAGTTCGAATGGAAGATCGCTCCCTCGTCCTCCAGCTTGCGGCGTAAGGAGGGGCAATTGGTGAGATTGCCGTTGTGACACAACGCCATATCCCCGTCATGGAAGCGGAAGATGAACGGCTGGATGTTGTCGGTGCCGCCGGAACCGGCTGTGGCGTAACGCACATGGCCGATCGCTTTGTCTCCTTTCAGGCGTTCGATTTCCCGTTCGTCGCTGAACACTTGGGTCAGCAGACCCGTTCCGCGATGACCGATGAGATGACCATTATCGTTGGAGACAATGCCGGCACCCTCCTGACCGCGATGCTGCAGCGCGTGTAGACCGAAGTAGGTGAGTCGGGCGCGTCCGAGTGGCCCCAAACGCCGAAAATACCGCATTCCTCGTGGATGTCTTCGAGTTCAGCTGACAAGCCAAAGCTCCTTCCAAAACCATGGAGACAAGGGGTTCGCTATCGTCCAACAGTATCAATGGGCGGCTACAAGAGTCGGGTTTTGTCCAGTTCTCAGACGGTATATGGAACCGGACATGCAATCGAACAGCCGTTCGAAAAAGCTGTTATGATGGAAGACGTTGAAAACGCGAATCACGGTCGTCGGGGTGCGGGAAGTCCCCCGTATGAGCATTGCATGGAAGGAGCATCATGGCCGGACGGATATACGTGGCAATCGACCTCAAATCCTTCTATGCGTCCTCGGAATGCGTGGAACATGGATTCCCTCCGCTATCCACACACTTGGTGGTGGCGGACCAGGAGAGGACCGACAAAACCATCTGTCTTGCGATCTCGCCGTCGTTGAAGGCATACGGTCTGCCCGGACGCGCCCGCCTATTCGAAGTCAAAGCGAAACTGAAGGAAATCAACGCGGTCCGTCGCGCCGCGGCTCCAGGCGGTGTGCTGACGGGGAAATCGTATGATGCGAAGGCGCTCGCGGCCAATCCGAATCTGGCTGCTGACGTGTTCATCGCCAAACCGCGCATGTCTCATTACTTGGCGATGAGTGCGAAAATCTACGGTATTTATCTGAAATACGTTTCGGCTGAGGATATCCACGTCTATTCGGTGGACGAGGTGTTCATGGACGTCACCGGCTATCTGCGCGCCTATGGAAAAGGGGTGGAGGAGATGACCCGTGACATCATCCGCGATATCCACACCCAGACCGGCATCACCGCCACCGCGGGCATCGGCACGAACATGTATCTGGCCAAAGTGGCTATGGATATCGTGGCCAAACACATCCAGGCGGGGGAGGACGGCATTCGCATCGCCCGGCTTGACGAGATGTCGTACCGGAGATTGTTGTGGAATCACCGGCCGCTTACCGATTTCTGGCGTGTGGGGCGTGGGTATGCAAGGAAGCTCGAAGCGCACGGACTGGCGACCATGGGGGATATCGCTCGCTGTTCCATTGGCCGTGCCGACGAATACTACAACGAAGATCTACTGTACAAGATGTTCGGTGTGAACGCCGAACTGCTCATCGACCATGCGTGGGGCTGGGAACCGTGCACCATCGCGGACATCAAAGTGTACAAGCCGGCGGGGCACAGCTTGAGTTCCGGACAAGTGCTGACAGGTCCGGCGGGATTCGACGCAGCCCGGCTGATTGTGCGTGAAATGGCGGATACGCTGTCATTGGATTTGGTAGCGAAGGGCGTGAAAGCCGGCAGAGTGGGATTGATGGTCGGCTACGACACGGCAAGCCTCGATCCGAAACGGCTTGGCAAGGATGTTTCCGCTGATTTGAAGGCGATTGCCGAACATGCCGCGGCAACATACGACGGCCCTGTTTCGATCGACAGGTATGGCCGCCGCGTACCCAAGCCGGCCACCGGGTCGATCGCATTGCCGGAGCCGACGTCGGCTACGTCGCGTATTTGCGACGCGGTCGATAAGCTTTTCCTTTCGATTGTCGACAGGCGTTTGCTGGTCCGTCGGGTGAATGTGGTCGCCGCCGATGTGCTGACCGACGAGCAACTTGAGGAACGGCGGCAGGCGGCCGCGTCCGAATATACGCAGCCTGATTTGTTCGCCACGATGGAAGCGCCGGTGGATTCCGCTTCCGCTGATGCGGCCGAATGCGAGGCTATGCGTTCCGCCGATGGTGGTTCCAAGGATTCGCCGCAAGGGGACGCCGAACTGCATATGCAGCAAACGCTTCTGGACATCAAACGCAAATTCGGCAGAAATTCCATCATCAAGGCCATGGATATGTTCGATGACGCCACAGGCCAGCAGCGCAACAAGCAGATAGGAGGTCATGCGGCATGAGCCTTACGGAAACCCATCGCTACGACGACATCATCGATCTGCCGCATCACCAATCGCAGACGCATGCCCATATGAGCATGCATAACCGTGCCGCCCAATTCATGCCTTTCGCCGCCCTGACCGGTTACGACGACATCATCAGACAAACCGCGCAATCCAGCGATGATGCGGTGGAACGCGCCAACAGGCCCGTCGATCTCGACGAGGGTTACCTTTCCGCCTGAAGCGGCTGCTATGACGAATGTCGCGGATTGCTGTATATGAAAGGGTGGATTCGGAATCATGAGATTTCGAACCCACCTTGATTATGTGAGCGTGAAAAGAGTCTTGATGCTCAGGCGGTGAAGTATTCCACGCCGGCTGCGAACAGCGGCTGGTCCTTTTCGCCGGGCACGTTCACGAATGTGCCGTTGCTGTAGCGCTCGGAGTGGCCCATCTTGCCGAACACGCGGCCGTCCGGACTGGTGATGCCTTCGATAGCCAGCAGCGAACCGTTCGGGTTCACATCCAGGTCCATGCCCGGCACGCCATCCTCGTCCACATACTGCGTAGCGATCTGGCCGTTGGCCTTGAGCTGAGCGAGCACGTCATCGGAAGCCACGAAACGGCCTTCGCCATGGGAGATGGCGATGGTGTGCATGTCACCCACGCGGTCTTCGCCAGCCACGGGGAGAGGTTCGACGCCACGCGGGTGCGCACCAGACGGCTCTGGTGGCGGCCGATGGTGTTGAACGTCAGCGTCGGGCATTCGGCGGTCATCGGCACGATGTCGCCGTACGGCACCAGACCAAGCTTGATAAGCGCCTGGAAACCGTTGCAGATGCCGAGCATCAGCCATCACGGTTGTTCAGCAGGTCGCGCACGGCCTCGGTCACGGCCGGAGCGCGGAAGAACGCGGTGATGAACTTGGCGGAGCCGTCCGGTTCGTCGCCGCCGGAGAAGCCGCCAGGAATCATGATGATCTGGCTCTTCTTGATCTCCTCGACCAAAGCGGCGGTGGACTCGGCCACTGCGGCCGGAGTGAGGTTGTTCACGATAAGCGTGCTCACGTCGGCGCCCGCGCGTTCGAAGGCGGCTGCGGAATCGTATTCGCAGTTGTTGCCTGGGAACACAGGGATGATCACATGCGGCTTGGCCACACCGGTGCCGGTGTATACGGTCTTCTTCGGAGCGTTGAAGGACATGGTTTCAACCGTCTTGCCCTTCTCCTCGCCCTTGGAACGGTACGGGAACACGGATTCGATGCCGCCCTCCCACGCGTCCTGCAGCTCGGCCAGATCAAGCGTCTCGCCGGCGGCCACGAACGAATACTCCTCGGTGGTTTCGCCGACCTCGCTGACTTCCACCAGGTTGGACACGGCCGGAACCTTCGCGTTGTCGGCAAGCTCGATGATGAAGGAGCCGTAGGATGGAACAAACAGGTCGTCCACGGTAATGCCGTCGGCCAGCTTCACGCCAATCTGGTTGCCGACCGTCATCTTGAAGATCGCCTCGGCGGTCGCGCCATAGCCCGGCGTGGACACGGCCAGAGCATCGCCGAAATCGGTGAGCTCCTCGACCGCGGAGAACACCTCCAGCAGCGAATCCTTGTCCGGGGTGAGACCGTCGGAATGATAACGCGGGGCGATGCGGACCACACGGTGACCGGCACCCTTGAACTCCGGGGAGGTGGCGCGCTTCATATTGCCCACGGCCACGGCGAAGGAGATAAGGGTCGGCGGAACGTCAAGCTGCTCGAACGTGCCGGACATGGAGTCCTTGCCGCCGATCGCGCCCGCGCCCAGATCCACCTGGGCCATCAGGCGCCCAGCACGGCGGCCATCGGCTTGCCCCACCGTTCCGGCTCGTCACGCAGCTTCTCGAAATACTCCTGGAAGCTTAGGTACGCCTTCTCATGTTCGAAGCCGGCGGCAACCAGCTTCGAAAGCGATTCGACCACGGACAGGTACGCGCCCGTGAACTGGTTCTGCTCCATGATGTACGGGTTGAATCCCCAGGCCATCGCGGAAGCGGTGGTGGTCTCGCCGAACACCGGAAGCTTGGCGACCATGGCCATGTTCGGGGTCAGCTGCTTCCTACCGCCGAACGGCATGAGCACGGTGCCCGCGCCGATGGTGGAGTCGAAACGCTCGGAAAGACCCTTGTTGGAAGCCACGTTCAGGTCGGTGAGCATGGTGTGCATGCGCTCGGAAAGCGTGCCGGAAGTCCACGGCGTCGTGTAGCCGTGCTGCGCCTCGACATGCACCACCTGATGCTTCGGAGCGCCGTTGGAGGCGAGGAATTCGCGGGAAAGGTCCACGATCGTGTCGCCGTTCCACACCATCGTCATGCGCGGATCCTCGGTCACGGTCGCAATGACCTCGGCCTCGAGGTTCTCTTCCTTGGCGTAGCGAGGAACTCGTCCACATCTTCGGCGGCCACGTCCACGGCCATGCGCTCCTGGGATTCGGAGATCGCCAGTTCGGTGCCGTCAAGACCCTCGTACTTCTTGGACACCTTGTTGAGGTCCACGTACAGGCCGTCGGCCAGCTCGCCGACCGCCACGGACACGCCACCGGCGCCGAAATCGTTGCAACGCTTGATCAGACGGCACGCGTCACCACGGCGGAACAGACGCTGCAGCTTGCGCTCAACCGGCGCGTTGCCCTTCTGCACTTCGGCGCCGTCAAGCTCCAGCGATTCGACGTTATGCGCCTTGGAAGCGCCGGTGGCGCCGCCGATGCCGTCACGACCGGTGCGGCCGCCGAGCAGGATGACCTTGTCTCCCGGAGCCGGGGTCTCGCGGCGCACATGATCGGCCGGAGTCGCGGCCACGACCGCGCCGACCTCCATGCGCTTGGCCACATAACCGGGGTGATAGATCTCATTCACCTGGCCGGTGGCCAGACCGATCTGGTTGCCGTAGGAGGAGTAGCCGGCCGCGGCGGTGGTGACGAGCTTACGCTGGGGGAGCTTGCCCTCAAGCGTTTCGGAAACCGGCACGGTCGGATCGGCGGCACCGGTCACACGCATCGCCTGATACACGTAGGAACGGCCCGACAGGGGGTCGCGGATGCAGCCGCCGATGCAGGTGGCCGCGCCACCGAACGGTTCGATCTCGGTCGGGTGGTTGTGCGTCTCGTTCTTGAACAGGAACAGCCAATCCTCGTCATGGCCGTTCACATCCACCTTCACCTTGACGGTGCAGGCGTTGATTTCCTCGGATTCGTCGAGATTCTTCAGAATGCCGTTCTTCTTAAGCCACTTCGCGCCGATCGTGCCCATATCCATCAGGCATACCGGCTTGGCGTCGCGGCCCAGCTCGTGACGCATCTCAAGATACTTGTCGAACGCGGCCTTGACGGTGGCATCGTCGATCGAAACCTCGTCAAGTTGCGTGCCGAACGTGGTGTGACGGCAATGGTCGGACCAATACGTGTCGATCACCTTGATCTCGGTGATCGTCGGGTCGCGCTGCTCCTCGGTGAAGTGCTCACGGCAGAACTGCAGGTCGGCCAGATCCATGGCGAGACCACGGTCCTCGATGAACTGCTCAAGCTCGGCGTCGCTCATAGAACGGAAGCCGTCGATGACTTCCACCTTGCCTGGCACCGGCACCTGGGTCTTCAGCGTGGTCTTGACATCCAGAGAGGCTTCACGGGCTTCCACCGGATTGATCACGTAATGCTTGATGGCCTCGACATCGGCTTCGGAAAGTTCGCCTTCCAACGCATACACCTTGGCGGAACGAACCGTCGGACGCTCGCCTTGGGAGATCAGCTGGATGCACTCGCTGGCGGAATCCGCACGCTGGTCGAACTGGCCGGGCAGATACTCCACCGCGAACACGGTGTCGGAACCGAAATCAGGCAGGTCGGCGTAGACGTTGTCCACCTGCGGCTCGCTGAACACGGTCGGCGTGGCCTGGGCGAACAGCTCCTCGCTGATGTCTTCCACGTCGTAACGGTTGACGAGACGGACGTTCTTCAAAGCTTCGATGCCGAGAATGGTGCGCAACTCGTTGGCGAGCTGCTGGGCCGCGACGTCAAAGCCCGGCTTCTTTTCCACGTACACGCGAAAAACCATGGTCAACTCCTTGAAAAAAGAGGGGTTATTGGATTTGGATTGACAAAAGAATGAAGGATTGCGATATAACAAGGAAGCCCGCATCCGGCTTTCGCTTCAGATGCGGGCTTGCAAACGCATTACTCTGCGACTTCGATGCCCTCGGACTTGGCGAGCTCGGCCAAGCGGCTTTCGATCTCCTCGTATGCCGGGATGATGTCGCCCAGGTCGCGGCGGAACAGGTCCTTATCGAGGTGCTCCACCTTGCCGGAATGGTCGCGCTGATCCCACAGACGGCAGGAATCCGGCGTGATTTCATCGGCGAGCAGCAGCGTGCCGTCGGAGGTGCGGCCCATCTCGATCTTGAAATCGACCAGCTTGACGTCGATCTTGGCGAAGATTTCGATCAGGGCTTCGTTGATGCGACGGGCGAGCGGCGCGATTTCGGCCAGATCCTCGCGGGTGCACACATCGAGCGCCACCAGATCGTCGTCGTTCACGAACGGATCGTGCAGGTCATCGTTCTTCAGGAAGTACTCCAGCACCGGTTCCTTGAGCTCGATGCCCTCTTCGACGCCAGGCGGGAGCAGAAGTGGCCGGCCGCGGTGTTACGCAGCACGATCTCGAGCGGGAACATCGTGACCTTCTTGACCAGCTGGGAGGTCTCGCCCACGCGTGCCACCAGGTGGCTGTCGATGCCGCGCTTCTTGAGCAGATCGAAGATCAACGTGGTGATGAGGTTGTTCAGCCTGCCCTTGCCGGCGAAGTCTTCCTTCTTTTCGCCGTCACCTGCGGTAGCGGAGTTCTTGTATTCGACCCAGAGGACCTCCGGATCGTCAGTTGCGTACAGTTGCTTGGCTTTGCCCTCGTAGAGCTTTTCCAACTTCTCCATTACTCGCCTTTCCTGGTGTGTGGGAGGTAGATAGTTTGGTGAACTTGACGGTTAACAAGATACCAACGGGAGGCTACAATCGCGCGACTTTTGGGCGCGTTCCGGCAGCCTCGTCTCAGCATCCGGCGATAGCCGTCAAACGATTGCGATGTCGAGCGATTCGGCCACGTTCCCGGCTTTGGCGCGCGCATCCGCCTCGTTGCCGCCGATGGCCAGCGCGACTGCCATGCGTCGGTGCCCATGCACTTCCGGCTTCGCGAAGATACGCAGGTCGGTACCCGGTTCGGCGAGCGCGGCGGCGACGTTGCGGAATTCCGCTTCGCCATCGCCCTGGACGACGATCGCATGGCTTGCCGCGACGGTGCCTTGCGGAATCGACAGGGCGACATGTTCCTGTGTGATCGGCAGGCCGAGGATCGCGCGCGCGTGCAATGCGAATTCGCTCAATCGCTGGGAAGCCATGGTGACCATGCCGGTATCGTGCGGACGAGGGGAGACCTCGTTGAACAGCACGTTTCCGTCGGTCAGCACGAACAGTTCGACGCCGAACACGCCCCAGCCTTTTTCGCCGGATGCCTTGGCCTTCGCCACCAGACCTTCCACGGCGGTTCGTGCGATGTGCTGGGCCTGTTCGAGCACGTCCGGCGTGAAGGTGGCCGGCTGCCAGGATTCGCGGTAGTCGCCGCTTTCCTGACGTTGTCCGATTGGAGCGCAGGTCACGATGCCGGCGCTGGAGCTGACGGTCAGTACGGTCAGCTCGTAGTCGAGTGGAGCGAGCGCCTCCACGATCACGCGTGACACGTCGCCTTCGTCGTGTGCGCGGCGGCCTTCCTGCGCTTCGGTCCATGCGGCGTCGATCGCTTCCGCGGAACGTACCACGGACTGTCCGTGGCCGGAGGAGCTCATGATCGGCTTGACCACGCATGGATAGCCGACGATTTGCGCGCTCACGTAGTTCTTCCAGAGAGCCGGCGAAACGGTACGGGGTGGTCGGCAGTCCCAGTTCCTCGTGTGCGAGCACGCGCAGGCGTTCGCGATCCATGCAGATCGCCGCGATTTCGGCGCTTGGCACCACCTGCGCGCCACGTTCGGCGGCGGCCGCGAGTTCGGAGGTGGCGATCGCTTCGACTTCCGGCACGATGATGTCCGGCTGGATTTCGTCGAACAGCGCGCGCAGCTGGTCCGCGTTGGCCATGTCGAGCACGCGGTATTCGTGCGCCACCTGTTGTGCCGGCGCACCGGCGTAGGAATCGGCCGCGCACACCCATGCGCCGAGTCTCATCAGTTCGATGGTGACTTCCTTGCCCAGCTCGCCGGAGCCAAGGAACAGAACACGGGTCGGATGCTTGCCAAGCGGAGTGCCGAGGGCACGATTCTCTTCAGTCATGACTTCTATTGTGCCATCGGCGTAGGATGGAACGCATGTCCGAGAATGAGAAGAATGAAACGCAACCCCCCCTGACCATTGCCATGGTGGTCGACACGTCGGGGAATCGGGGCAATGGCACCTCGAATTCGGCGTTGCAGTGGGCGCAGGAGCTGGAGCGCCAGGGGCATCATGTCCGTTTGGTGGGCATCGGCGCGCCCGAATATCCCGCGCGCGTCAATCATGTGCCGTTGGTCAGCTGGGTGGCGAAGAAGCAGCAGATGCAGTTCGCCGAGCCGAGCGACACGCTGTTTCGCAAGGCGTTCGATGGTGTGGACGTGGTGCATATCTACACGCCGTTCCGTTTCGGCCAGCATGCCTGCAAGGTCGCCAAACAGATGGGCATCGCCGTTACGGCCGGCTACCACGTGCAGCCGGAGAACGTCACGTATTCCGCGGGGCCTTTGAAATATGTGCCCGGCATCGTCTCGTTCATCTACTGGCTGTTCGACATATGGCTGTACCGCAAGATCGACCATGTGCATGTGCCGACCGAATTGGGTGCGAGCCTGCTGCGCTCGCATGGATACAAGTCGAAGCTGCATGTCATCTCCAACGGCTACGAATCGCGGTTCACGCCGAAGCGGCAGCGCAAGGCGGACGAGCCGTCGCCGGTGCCGTTCCGTATCGTCGCGTCGGGACGACTGACCAATGAGAAGAACCATGTCGCGTTGATCCGGGCGATCGCCCGCTGCCGTCACGCGCAGGACATCGAATTGGTGATCGCCGGCACCGGGCCGCTTAAGAAGAGGTTGCAGCGTATGGCCGGACGGCTGTTGTCTCGTCCGGCTTCGATCGGATTCCACCGGAATGCCGACATGCCGGCGTTGCTGCGTTCCGGCGATCTGCTGGTGCATCCGTCGATCGCCGATCTCGAATCGGTGAGTGTCATCGAAGGCATGGCCGCCGGTCTGGTGCCGGTGATTGCCTCGTCGTCGCTGAGCGCGGCCGGCCAGTTCGCGCTGCTGGACGAATCGTTGTTCCCCGTGGACGATGTGGACGCGCTGGCCCGTCGTATCGACTGGTGGATCGACCATCCGGCGCAGCTCGCCAAGTGGGGCGGCACCTACGCCAAACATACGAAAACCAATTATTCGGTGGAATCGTCCGTACGTAAGTTCGTCGCGATGGAACGTGAGGCGATCGCCGATAACCGTCGCTGAATGGCGCCTGCCGCAATCGCAATACAATCGTTATACATAAGCGAAAAGCCGGGAGCGATTTCCCGGCTTTCCTTGTTTTGCGGACTGTCTTTTACAGCAGTGCGACCAGCTCGTCCACCTGCTTGTCGGTCGTGGCCCAGCTGGTGCAGATGCGCATCACGGTATGCGTGTCGTCCGCCTTTTCCGTGAAGCCGAGACGGACGTCGCGTTGCAGACGTTCGGAGGTCTCGTTGTCGAGCGTGACGAAGATCTGGTTGGTCGGCGCATCGAAAGTCAGCGTGTAGCCACGTTCCACCAGCACCTTGCGGATACGGTCCGCGGCATCGTTGGCGTGGCGGGCGATGCGCAGGTACAGGCCGTCGGTGAACAACGTGTCGAACTGCAGTCCCAGCAGCCATCCCTTGGCCAGCAGCGCGCCATGCTGCTTGACGATCGTCACGAAATGCTTCGGCATGTTGCCGTGCGTGAACACCACGGCCTCTCCGAACATCGCGCCCACCTTGGTGCCGCCGATATAGAACACGTCGGCGAGACGCGCGATGTCCTCGATCGTCACGTCGTTGCCGGAGGCGGTCAGCGCGTAGCCGAGACGCGCGCCGTCGATGAACAACGGCATGTCGTACTTCGTGCAGACCTTGCGGATCGCCTCGAGCTCGGCCAGCGTGTACAGCGTGCCGTATTCGGTGGCCTGCGAAATGTACACGCAGCCGGGGAACACCATATGCGTGTAGTTGCCGTCCGCGTAGAACGTGGCGCAGTATTCGTCGAGTTCATCCGCGTCGATTTTGCCGTCATGGTGGGGGAGCGTGAGCACTTTGTGGCCGGTGAATTCGATAGCGCCCGCCTCATGCACGTTCACATGTCCGGTGGTGGCCGCCACCACGCCCGCATACGGTGGGGTGATGGCGTCGATGACGACCTGGTTGGTCTGAGTGCCGCCGACGAGGAAGAAGATTTCGGCGTCCGGGCATGCGCAGGCCTCGCGGATTTTGGCTTTGGCGCTTTCGCAGACGTCGTCGGTGCGTAGCCGGGATACTGGTTGGTCGCGGTTTCGGCGAGACGGGCGATGATTTCCGGCGTCGCGGCGCAGGAGTAGTCGTTTTCGAAAGACAGCATGGTCGTTCCTTTTGTTGTGGGTTGCTTGCGATCGGGAAAGTCTGGTTCCGCGCGTTCGGCCGCCGCGGATAGCAAAAAACCTCGGAATTTCTTCCGAGGTTTCACCGGGGTGGCTAACGCGGCTCGAACGCGCGACCTTCTGAACCACAATCAGATGCTCTACCAACTGAGCTATAGCCACCATGTTCTCACTTCCATGCGGAAGCGCAACGAATGGATACTATACACGATTTTTTGGATGTGCGCGCGTCGGCGTGTTGCGCTTCCGGCCGTCAAGTGATGTTCATTATGTGAACGGAATGTTACGCACTTGATGGGTGGGTGCCTAATTTGTAGGCAATTCCAACGGAAGATGTCACGACGGGGTCGGCGGAAAGTCGGTCCCGTTTTGTTTTCCCCGGAAATGACTTCCATGGAAACGTGATTGAGAAAAGAGGAAACGATAATGCAGAAGATCAAGGCGTTTGGTGATTGGCTCACCAAATGGTTCACCGTGATCGTGATCGTATGGGCCGTGTTCAACTACTTCGTGCCGCAAACCAGCCTGTGGGGCAAGTCCTACACCGGATACTTCCTGGGCATCGTGCTGTTCGGCATGGGCCTGACGCTGACGCTCGACGATTTCAAACGTATCCTCACCCAGCCGCTGATGGTCGTCGTCGGCACGGTGGCCCACTTCGTGATCATGCCGTTGGTGGCCGTGCTGCTGTGCTGGATCTTCCGTCTCGACGGCCCGCTTGCCGTGGGCGTGATTCTGGTCGGCTGCTGCCCGTCCGGCACCTCATCCAACGTGATGAGCTATCTGAGCCGTGGCGACGTGGCGCTTGACGTGTCCATCGGCATCCTGTCCACGCTGTGCGCGCCGTTCATGATTCCTCTGCTGATGCAGTGGCTCGCCTCCCAGTATGTGACCGTGCCGGTCGAGTCCCTGTTCCTCAACGCGGTCAAGGTGGTGCTGTTCCCGATCGCGCTCGGTGTGATCTGCCACGCCATCTTCAAGGAGAAGATCGAGAAGGTCACGGTGCGCTGCCGATCGTGTCCCAGGTCGCCATCCTGCTCATCATCGGCGTCGTGGTCGCAGCCAATGGTTCGAAGCTGTTCGTGGCATCCTCGCTGCTTGCCATCCCGGTGGTCATCCTGCACAACCTGTGCGGCTACGCGCTGGGCTTCGGCTTCTCCAAGCTCATGTACAAGGTGTATCCGAAGGCTTCCGCTACGCGCAGCAGAAGGCCATCACCTTCGAGGTCGGCATGCAGGATTCCGCTTTGGGCGCCACGCTGGCCCTGAGCTCCTTCGCGTCCAACCCGCTTGCCGCCGTGCCGTCCACCTTCTTCAGCGTATGGCACAACATCTCCGGTTCGGTGCTGTCCAGCTGGTGGCGCGAGCACGATGACAAGCATCAGATCCACCGGATTCCGACAATGGCGAGAAGGGTTCCGCGGCCAAGGCTTCGGAAGCCGGGGACGCCGTCAAGGATGAGTCCGAGGAAACGGTCAACGCCTGAATGTGATTCGTGGCATCGGTCAGGCAGCCTCTGAACCGTACAGAACGGTTCAGAGGCTGTTCTGTTTTGACCTGTTTTTCCATGGCGATGTTAGATTGTGTTGCTTTGCGCTGAAGTTCGGTTAAGTATTGAAAATATTGGGATTTAGGGGTGTTTTGCCCCGTGTCATATGTTCGTTTGCGGTATACTAAAGGTGAAGGCCGGAGTTGCAGATCGGTCGAGAATTCGTCAGGTCGCAATGAGGCGCCGATGGCCGTGAGGCCCATGCGCAACGCCTTCAAGATATAACTGAAGAACAACCGAATATAGCGATTCGAGATGGCGGCATAGGCAGTACGGCGAGGGCGCCGGGCCGCATGGGGTTATGAAAAGACTCAGAGGTTTGAAGCGATGCGCGCAAGGTGGCGCGTGGGAGAGTGGCTCCGATGCCAGGATGGCGTCGGAGCCACTCTTCGTATAACGGCCGTTGCTGTCGCGACACGATTATCCAGCATTGTCCGGCAGACCTGTATACTGGTAATTCGTGTGTGCCAACGGCATGCCTTATGTAACAGGCGTGCGGGTTGGATATCCCGGAACTCGATTGCATCACGCGCAGCAATGCGGCGGTGAGAGAGGGACGGGCCATCGGGCCGGTGGACTGTGGCTATCTTTACGATTCAGTGTCGTGGAGTGTGGGTGCAGTGCGGCGGTCACACGAAAACAAGAGAAACCACTGAATCGGAGAATTCAAGTTGCCTACTATTGAACAGCTCGTCCGTAAGGGACGTCAGGCAAAGCCGAAGAAGTCCAAGACTTTGGCACTGAAGGGAAGCCCGCTGCGTCGTGGCGTGTGCACCCGTGTTTACACCACCACCCCGAAGAAGCCGAACTCGGCACTGCGTAAGGTCGCCCGTGTGCGCCTGAGCTCCGGTGTGGAAGTCACCGCATACATCCCGGGCGAAGGCCACAACCTGCAGGAGCACTCCATCGTGCTCGTTCGCGGCGGCCGTGTCAAGGATCTGCCGGGTGTTCGTTACCACATCGTTCGTGGCGCCCTCGATACCCAGGGTGTGAAGGATCGCAAGCAGGGTCGTTCCCTGTACGGAGCAAAGAAGGCGAAGTAAGAGATATGTCACGTAAAGGACCTTCCAAGAAGCATCAGCTGCTGCCGGATCCGATCTACGGTTCCACCGTTGTGGCACAGCTCATCAACAAGATTCTGCTTGACGGCAAGAAGTCGATCGCCGAGGACATCGTCTACAGCGCTCTCGACATGGTCAAGGAGAAGACCGACCAGGAGCCGGTCGCCGTTCTCAAGCGCGCTCTGGACAACATCCGTCCGTCCCTCGAGGTTCGCTCCCGCCGTGTCGGTGGCGCTACCTACCAGGTCCCGGTCGAAGTGAAGCCGGGCCGCGCCAACACGCTGTCCCTGCGCTGGCTCACCGACTTCTCCCGCGCCCGTCGCGAGAAGACCATGGCTGAGCGTCTGGCCAACGAAATCCTCGATGCCTCCAACGGCCTCGGTGCTTCTGTCAAGCGCCGCGAGGATACTCATAAGATGGCAGAGGCCAACAAGGCCTTCGCTCATTACCGCTGGTAATTAGTCGAGAACGAGAGTTAAGGAACAATCATGGCACTAGACGTGCTCAATGATCTCAACCAGATCCGTAACATCGGCATCATGGCTCACATCGATGCCGGTAAGACCACTACCACCGAGCGTATTCTGTTCTACACCGGTAAGAACTACAAGATCGGCGAGACCCACGATGGCGCCTCGACGATGGACTTCATGGCTCAGGAGCAGGAGCGCGGCATCACCATTCAGTCCGCCGCAACCACCTGCTTCTGGAACCGTCAGACCCATGACGAGAAGCAGAAGTTCCAGATCAACATCATCGATACCCCTGGCCACGTGGACTTCACGGCGAGGTGGAGCGCTCCCTGCGTGTGCTCGATGGTGCTGTCGCCGTGTTCGATGGCAAGGAAGGCGTGGAGCCGCAGTCCGAGACCGTGTGGCGTCAGGCTGACAAGTACGGCGTTCCGCGTATCTGCTTCATCAACAAGATGGATAAGCTCGGCGCTGACTTCTACTACTCCGTCGACACCATCAAGACCAAGCTGGGCGCGACCCCGCTGGTCGTCCAGCTGCCGATCGGCGCTGAGAACGACTTCGCTGGCGTCGTCGACCTGATCCGCATGAAGGCCTACGTCTGGAACGACGTTTCCGGCGATCTGGGTGCCCACTACGACACCACCGACATCCCGGCCGACCTGCAGGACAAGGCTGAGCAGTATCGTTCCGAGCTGCTCGACCAGGTCGCCGAGTCCGACGAGGAGCTGCTCGAGAAGTACCTCGAGTCCGGCGAACTGACCGAGGACGAGATCCGCGCCGGCATCCGCAAGCTCACCATCAACCGTGAGGCCTACCCGGTGCTCTGCGGCTCCGCCTTCAAGGACAAGGGTGTGCAGCCGATGCTGGACGCCGTCGTCGACTACCTGCCGAGCCCGGAGGACGTTCCGTCCATCGTCGGCTTCGACCCGCAGGACGAGTCCATCGAGATCGACCGCAAGCCGACCACCGATGATCCGTTCTCCGCACTGGTCTTCAAGATCTCCACCCACCCGTTCTATGGCAAGCTCGTGTTCGTGCGCGTGTACTCCGGTTCCGTCAAGCCGGGCGACACCGTCCTCGACTCCACCAAGGAGAAGAAGGAACGCGTCGGCAAGATCTTCCAGATGCACGCCGACAAGGAGAACCCGGTGGATGCCGCCGAAGCCGGCAACATCTACACCTTCGTGGGTCTGAAGAACGTCACCACCGGTGATACCCTGTGCGACGAGAAGTCCCCGATCTCCCTCGAATCCATGACCTTCCCGGATCCTGTGATCGAGGTGGCCGTGGAACCGAAGACCAAGGCCGACCAGGAGAAGATGAGCATCGCTCTGGCGAAGCTGTCCGACGAGGATCCGACCTTCCAGGTGAAGACCGACGAAGAGTCCGGCCAGACCCTGATCTCCGGCATGGGCGAGCTGCAGCTCGACATCATCGTCGACCGTATGCGTCGTGAATTCAAGGTGGAGTGCAACGTCGGTAACCCGCAGGTTGCATACCGCGAGACGATCCGCAAGGCCGTCATGAACCAGGAATACACGCACAAGAAGCAGACCGGTGGTTCCGGCCAGTTCGCAAAGGTCCTGATGAACTTCGAGCCGCTCGACACCGAGAACGGCGAGACCTACGAGTTCGTCAACGAAGTCACCGGCGGCCACATCACCAAGGAATTCATTCCTTCCATCGATGCTGGCGTGCAGGAAGCCATGGAATCCGGCATCCTCGCCGGCTTCCCGGTGGTTGGCGTCAAGGCTACCGTCACCGACGGCCAGGTCCACGACGTCGATTCCTCCGAAATGGCCTTCAAGATCGCAGGTTCCATGTGCTTCAAGGAAGCTGCCCCGAAGGCCAAGCCGGTCATCCTCGAGCCGATCATGGCCGTGGAAGTGCGTACTCCGGAAGAGTACATGGGCGATGTGATGGGCGACATCAACGCACGTCGTGGTTCCATCCAGTCCATGACCGACTCCACCGGTGTCAAGGTCATCGACGCCAAGGTCCCGCTGTCCGAGATGTTCGGCTACATCGGCGATCTTCGCTCCAAGACCCAGGGCCGCGCAATGTTCACCATGCAGATGGACTCCTACGCTGAGGTTCCGAAGAACGTCTCCGAGGAGATCATCAAGGCCCAGCGCGGCGAGTGACACGCGCTGCCACTGAAGTGGAAACTGTCTCCAGTCAGCGCTAGTATTTTGTAGCGCTGACTGGGTTCGGGCTCCAAAGTGGCACAAACCCGTCAAACCCAGTAAAATGTAGCGAGTGCCTTGAAGTGAGTTCAAGGCTTACTACGAGACGTCCAGGAGGACAAACACATGGCAAAGGAAAAGTACGAGCGTACTAAGCCGCACGTTAACATTGGTACCATCGGCCACGTCGATCACGGCAAGACCACCCTGACTGCAGCCATCTCCAAGGTGCTGCACGAGGAGTACCCGGATGTCAACCCGGAGTACGACTTCAACCAGATCGATTCCGCTCCGGAAGAGGCCGCCCGCGGTATCACCATCAACATCGCCCACATCGAGTACCAGACCGAGAAGCGTCACTACGCTCACGTCGACTGCCCGGGCCACGCCGACTTCGTGAAGAACATGATCACCGGCGCCGCTCAGATGGATGGCGCCATCCTCGTTGTGGCCGCCACCGACGGCCCGATGGCTCAGACCCGCGAGCACGTGCTGCTCGCTCGTCAGGTGGGCGTCCCGAAGATCCTCGTCGCTCTGAACAAGTGCGATATGGTCGACGACGACGAGCTCATCGAGCTCGTTGAGGAAGAGGTCCGTGACCTCCTCGACGAAAACGGCTTCGATCGCGATTGCCCGGTCATCCACGTGTCCGCTTACGGCGCACTGCACGATGACGCTCCGGACCACGAGAAGTGGGTTGAGCAGATCAAGAAGCTCATGGACGCCGTCGATGACTACATCCCGACCCCGGTCCACGATCTGGACAAGCCGTTCCTGATGCCGATCGAAGATGTCTTCACCATCTCCGGCCGTGGCACCGTGGTGACCGGCCGTGTCGAGCGTGGTAAGCTCCCGGTCAACTCCAACGTCGAGATCGTCGGCATCCGTCCGACCCAGACCACCACCGTCACCTCCATCGAGACCTTCCACAAGCAGATGGACGAGTGCGAGGCTGGCGACAACACCGGTCTGCTGCTCCGCGGCATCAACCGTGACCAGGTCGAGCGTGGCCAGGTTCTGGCTGCTCCGGGCTCCGTGACCCCGCACACCAAGTTCGAGGGCGAAGTCTACGTGCTGACCAAGGACGAAGGCGGCCGTCACTCGCCGTTCTTCTCCAACTACCGTCCGCAGTTCTACTTCCGTACCACCGACGTCACCGGCGTCATCACCCTGCCGGAAGGCGTTGAGATGGTGCAGCCGGGCGATCACGCTACCTTCGGCGTTGAGCTGATCCAGCCGATCGCTATGGAAGAGGGCCTGACCTTCGCAGTGCGTGAAGGCGGCCACACCGTCGGCTCGGGCCGTGTCACCAAGATCATCGAGTAGTTTCTACCCGACATCAAGACACGCTTGAACTAGCGTTTTAAAGAAACCTCCCAAGGATGAGAATCCGAGGGAGGTTTCTTTATATATGGAAGGGCAACGCTCCAAAGTATGCACGCCGTGGCATAATGAGCAAGGCTTTTTGTAAGCTTTTCCGTCAGATGAAGAAATAGGTGAGTTAATTTGGCACAGACTACCAATGACATCAAGAACGGTTCTGTTCTGAACCTCGATGGCCAGCTGTGGACCGTCATCAAGTTCCAGCACGTCAAGCCGGGCAAGGGCCCCGCCTTCGTGCGCACCACCATCAAGAACGTGCTTTCCGGCAAGATCGTCGACAAGACCTTCAACGCGGGCATGAAGATGGAATTCGAAACCGTCGACAACCGCAACCTCCAGTACTCCTATGAAGACGGCGACAACTTCGTCTTCATGGACATGACCACCTACGACCAGATCTTCATTCCGAAGACCCTGGTCGGCGACCAGGCCAAGTTCCTGCTCGAAGGCACCGACTGCGTCGTGTCCTTCCACGACGGCACCCCGCTGTCCGTCGAGCTGCCGGCTTCCGTCGTCCTGACCGTCACCCACACCGAGCCGGGCCTGCAGGGCAACCGTTCCAACGCCGGCACCAAGCCGGCCACCGTCGAAACCGGCGCCGAGATCCAGGTGCCGCTGTTCATCGGCGAAGGCGAGAAGGTCAAGGTGAACACCACCGACGGCTCCTACCTCGGCCGCGAGAACTGAGAGTAAGGACAGCGAAGTTTCATGGCACGTTCCACCGCTCGCAAGAGGCTCTGAACACGTTGTATGAAGCGGATGAGAAGGGACAGGACATCCTGTCCCTTCTTGCTGAGCGCATCGAGCAGCCCGGCGCTCAGACCCCGCTGCCCGACTACGCCATCGAAATCGTCCGTGGCGTGGCGGAGCATATCGCCGCCATCGACGCCATGCTTGACGAACATTCCACCGGTTGGAAGGTCAAGCGCATGGGCGTCGTCGACCGCAATATCCTGCGCATCGCCGCATGGGAGATCATGTTCAACGATGATGTTCCCAACATGGTGGCCATCGATGAGGCGTTGAGCCTTGCCAAAACGCTGTGCGACGACGATTCGCCGGCGTTCATCCATGGTCTGCTCAGCGCGGTGAGCGCCGATGCGGAAGCCACTGAAGTGGCCGAACAACCGACCGAACCTTCGGCTGAATAAAGCCGAAAGTTAAGCGATTCGGCCGGGTCGCGAGTCCTAACCGGCCGCTATCCTTGGTACGAATACCTTGACTATAAGGGGGTTTTGGTGAACCAGTATGATTCCGAAGCCGTGATGTTTGACCCTCAGGATGCCGTTCTTGTTCTCGAAGACGGACAGGTGTATGTGGGCGAGCCATACGGCGCGATCGGCACGACCAGCGGGGAGATCGTTTTCGCGACCGGCATGACCGGCTACCAGGAAACGCTTACCGATCCCAGCTACGACCGTCAGATCGTGGTACAGACGTTCCCGCACATCGGGGACACGGGAATCAACGGGGAGGATCCGGAATCCTCCAGAATCTGGGTCGCAGGCTATGTGGTGCGCGATCCCAGCCCGAATGTGAGCAACTGGCGCGCCACCGGCAGCTTGACGACGATCTCGAATCCAACCACATCGTCGGCATCAGCCATATCGACACGCGCAAGCTGGTACGCCACCTGCGTTCCGCCGGTGTGATGCGCGCGGCCATCTTCTCAGGCGACGCGCTGCTCGACGGTGACGGCAAACTGCGCACCATCGACTCCATGCTCGACGAGGTCAAGGCCACTCCGCAGATGAAGGGCATGAGCCTCTACGACGAGGTCAGCACCAAGGAAGCCTATACCATCGAACCCTGCGGCGAATTCGAAGGCAAGGAACCGCTGTTCACCGTGGCGGCCGTCGATCTGGGCATCAAGTCCATGACCCCGCATCGCATGGCCGAACGCGGCTGCCGCGTGCATGTGGTGCCGTCCACCATCACCTTCGACGAGCTCCAGTCCCTTAATCCCGACGCGTCTTTTTCTCCAACGGTCCGGGCGACCCGGAACAGGCCGATCCTGAAGTGAATCTGCTGCGTCAGGTGCTCGACGCCGGATATCCGTTCTTCGGCATCTGCTTCGGCAACCAGCTGCTGGGCCGCGCGCTCGGCTTCGGCACGTACAAGCTCAAATTCGGCCACCGCGGCATCAACCAGCCGGTCAAGGATATGACCACCGGCAAAATCGAAATCACCGCGCACAACCATGCTTCGCCGTGGATGCGCCAATCGGCGAAACCGTCGACGCGCCATTCGAGAACGGCAAATACGGCAAGGTGTTCGTCAGCCATATCGATTTGAACGATAACGTGGTCGAAGGCCTGCAGTGCGTCGATATCCCGGCGTTCTCCGTGCAATATCACCCGGAAGCCGCCGCCGGCCCGCACGATGCCGCATACCTGTTCGATCGTTTCGTTGATCTCATGCGTTCCGTCAAGGAGGGAACCGCAATGCCTAAGCGCACAGACATCAAGTCCGTGATGGTCATCGGCTCCGGTCCGATCGTGATCGGCCAGGCCGCGGAATTCGATTATTCGGGCACCCAGGCCTGCCGCGTGCTGCGCGAAGAGGGCATTAGGGTCATTCTGGTCAATTCCAACCCGGCCACCATCATGACCGATCCGGAAATGGCCGACGCCACCTACATCGAGCCGATCTCCACCCCGATCCTCGAGCAGATCATCGCCAAGGAACGTCCTGACGCGTTGCTGCCGACGCTGGGCGGACAGACCGCGCTGAACGCGGCCATGGCGCTGGGCGAGGCGGGCGTGCTCAAGAAGTACAACGTCGAGCTGATCGGCGCGTCCCTTGACGCCATCGATCGTGGCGAGGACCGCGAACTCTTCAAGAAGGTCGTGGAGGAGGCCGGCGCCGAATCCGCCCGCTCCGACATCGCGCATTCCCTTGAGGAAGTCGACAAGATCGCCGAGAAGTTCGGCTACCCGCTGGTGGTCCGTCCGAGCTTCACCATGGGTGGTCTCGGCTCCGGCATCGCGCACGACGAAGACGAGCTGCACCGCATCGCCGGCGCCGGCATCCACTATTCCCCGACCGACGAGGTGCTGATCGAGGAAGGCATCGAAGGCTGGAAGGAATACGAACTCGAGCTGATGCGCGACAAGAAGGACAATGTCGTGGTCGTCTGCCCGATCGAAAACGTCGACCCGGTCGGCGTGCACACCGGCGACTCCATCACCGTGGCACCGGTCTTCACCCTGACCGACCGCGAATACCAGAAGCTGCGTGACATCGGCATCGCCATCATCCGTGGCGTGGGCGTCGACACCGGCGGCTGCAACATCCAGTTCGCCGTCAACCCGGACACCGGCCGTATCATCGTCATCGAGATGAACCCGCGCGTGTCCCGTTCCTCCGCGTTGGCTTCCAAGGCCACAGGCTTCCCGATCGCCAAGATCGCCACCAAGCTGGCCCTCGGCTACACGCTGGACGAGATCCAGAACGACATCACCCAGTCCACGCCGGCCAGCTTCGAGCCGACCATCGATTACGTGGTCACCAAGGTGCCGCGTTTCGCGTTCGAGAAGTTCCCGGGCGCCGATCCGACGCTGACCACCTCCATGAAGTCCGTCGGCGAGGCCATGGCTCTCGCGGGCAACTTCCAGGAGTCGCTTGGTAAGGCTATGCGCTCCATCGACAAGCGTCACATGGGCTTCAACTGGATGGTGACAAGCCGTCCGAGGACGAGGTTTCCCAGCTGCTCGACGCCATCAAGGTGCCGACCGAGCACCGTTATCTGCAGATTCAGCGTGCCCTGTGGGGAGGCGCCACCGAAGAGCAGATCTTCGCGGCCACCAAGATCGACCCGTGGTTCATCCGCCAGTTCGCGCTCATCAACGAGACTGCGCTGGAAGTCAAGAACGCGGAGAAGCTCACCAGGAAGCTGCTGAAGAAGGCGAAGCTCGCCGGCCTGTCCGACCTGCAGATCGCGCACCTGCGCCGTCTGGGAGACGAGGGCGAGAACACCATCCGTGAGCTGCGTTGGTCGTACGACCTCCGCCCGGTGTTCAAGACCGTCGACACTTGCGCCGCCGAATTCGACGCGGCAACCCCGTACTACTACTCCTGCTACGCGGATGAGACCGAGCTGCGTCCTCGCGACCGCGAGGCCGTGATCATCCTCGGCTCCGGTCCGAACCGCATCGGCCAGGGCATCGAGTTCGACTACACCTGTGTGCACGCCGTGCAGGAACTGGGCAAGAACTATGACACGATCATGGTTAACTGCAACCCGGAGACCGTGTCGACCGATTACGACATGTCCGACCGCCTGTATTTCGAGCCGCTCACCTTCGAAGACGTGCTCGAGATCTACGAGGCCGAAAAGAAGATGGGTCCGATCAAGGGCGTCATCGTCCAGCTCGGCGGCCAGACCCCGCTGTCCCTGGCCGCCCGACTGAAGGCCGCAGGCGTTCCGATTCTCGGCACCACGCCTGAATCCATTGATCTGGCCGAAAACCGTGAGCTCTTCGGCGAGGTGCTGAAGAAGGCCGACATGAACGCGCCGCGCTACGGCACCGCGCTGAGCCTGGACGAGGCCCGCGAGGCCGCGCACGCCATCGGATACCCGGTGCTGGTCCGTCCGAGCTACGTGCTCGGCGGCCGTGGCATGGAAATTGTCTACGACGACGCCCAATTGCGCAAGTACGTCGATCGCGCATTGAAGGAAGCCCAGGCCGACACCGTCGTGTCCGGCCGTCTGCCTTCGCCGCTGCTCATCGACAAGTTCCTGCAGGATGCCGTGGAAATCGACGTCGACGCGCTGTTCGACGGCGAGGAGCTGTATATCGGCGGCATCATGGAGCACGTCGAGGAAGCTGGCGTCCATTCCGGTGACGCCGCCTGCACCCTGCCTCCGAGCACGCTGTCCGATGACCAGATCCGTCGTCTGCGTGAAGGCACCTACGCATTGCCAAGGGCTGTGGCGTGCAGGGCCTGATCAACGTGCAGTATGCCTTCATGCCAACACTCTGTACGTCATCGAGGCCAATCCGCGTGCCTCCCGTACCGTGCCGTTCGCTTCCAAGGCCACCGGTGTGGCACTGGCCAAGGCCGCCGCCCGCATCATGGTCGGCGAAACCATCCAGCAGCAGCGTGACAACGGCCTGCTCCTGCCCCACGGCGACGGTGGCGACATCCATCGTGGCCAGCAGGTGGCCGTCAAGGAATCCGTGCTTCCGTTCAAGCGATTCCGCACTCCGCTCGGCAAGACCGTCGACGTGCTGCTCGGACCGGAAATGCGTTCCACCGGCGAGGTCATGGGCTTCGACCGCGACTTCCCGCACGCGTTCGCCAAGAGCCAGCTCGCCGCATACGAAGGCGGCCTGCCGACCAGCGGCAACGTGTTCATCTCCGTGAACGACACCGACAAGCGCCAGCTGCCGCTGTTCGCCGCGCGACTGGTCGAGCTCGGCTTCAACATCTGGGCCACCGAAGGCACGGCATCCGTGCTGCGCCGCTACGGCATCGATTCCAAGATCGTCGACAAGATCAGCGTGCGTATGGACTCCGATCCAGACGACCCGATCACCACCTACCATGCGGAGGGCAGCGTCGGCAAGAACGTCGTCCAGCTGATCGAGGAAGGCGCGATCGACCTGATTCTCAACACGCCGAACTCCCGCGGTTCCCGTTCCGACGGCTACGCCATCCGTTCGGCGGCTATCGCAGCCGACCTGCCGCAGTTCACCACCATGACGGAATTCTCCGCCGTGTTGATGGCTATCGAGGCGGTGCGCAATAATGATTATCAGATCATGAGTATTCAGGATCATTCCACGCAGCTGTTCGAATTGGAAAGCCGTGACTAATGATGAGTAGCCCCAGCAGTGAGGAAGTGAATGCCCAGCGTTCGGATTTCGGTCTGCGACTGAGCAATTCAATGGCCAAATACGGCCCGTTGTGCGTCGGCATCGACCCGCATCGGCAGCTCCTCACTGACTGGGGCTATAACGTCGACGCGTTGGGGGCGGAGCTGTATTCCATGCGCATGCTGCAGGCGGCCAATGGCCGTGCCGCAGCTGTCAAATTCCAGTCCTCCATGTTCGAGCGGTACGGTTCCAAAGGCATCGCCGCGCTTGAACGCGTGCTCTATGCGGCACGGCAGATGGGTGTCATCACCATCGTCGACTGCCTGCATGGCGGCCTGCCGACCACGATTTCCGCGTTCGCGGACGCCTATTTCAAGCCGGGCGCGCCATTGCTGGCAGACGCCATCACCCTGCTGCCGTATTACGGCGCACGGTCATTGGGAGGCGTCATCAATGACGCGCTCAACAACGGCAGGGGCGTGTTCATCGCATCGTTGACGTCCAACCAGGAAGGCGCCAGCTGCAGACGGCGATTCGTCAGGCAGGCGAATACAAGGGCAAAACAGTGGCGTACGGCATCGCCAGCACTGCTCAGAAATTCAATAAGGGCAATGATGGAATGGGTTCCGTCGGCCTTATCATCGGCGCCACCATCGGGCAGTGGATCAACGATTCGGGCGTCGACCCGGCCAAGTTCACCGGACCGATTCTTTCCCCAGGCTACGGATGGCAGGGAGCGGAGACACGCGATCTGAAGACCGTGTTCAAAGGCACCAAGGGCAATGTGCTGGTTACGGTATCTCGTTCCATCGCCACGCACGGTCCCGACATCGCAAAATTGACCGAAGCCACCGCGTCGGTCGCCAGGGATATTCGGCAGGCATTGACCGAGGCTCAAAACGAAAGCGCCGATGATGCGGCTGATGGAGACGTCGAATAAATTCTTTTTCTGAATAGCTTCCTTTTTGGAAAACAAGACATAACCAAGAGTGGGGATGGAATGGCTGATTCTCAACATGGACGTTTGATTGTGCTCTGCGGACCCGCCGGAGTGGGCAAAGGCACTGTTCTGGGGCGCGTACGCGAACAGCACCCCGAAATCTGGCTGTCGGTGTCCGCCACGACACGCCAGCCTCGTCCGGGCGAAGTGGACGGCGTGAACTATTTCTTCATGACCGAACCTGAATTCCTGGCCAAAGAAAAGGCGGGGGAGTTTCTCGAAACCGCCGACGTGTTCGGACTCGCCCACTACGGCACACCCGTGAAACCAGTCGTGGAACATCTGGAACGCAATATCCCCGTGGTCTTGGAAATCGACCTACAGGGAGCCCGGACGGTCAAACGGCGCGCGAAGGAACTCGGCCTCGAAGTGCTTACCGTGTTCATTGAGCCGCCGTCCTTCGAAGAACTGAAACGTCGTCTGATCGGCCGTGGCACCGAAACCCCTCAGCAGCAGGCCAAAAGCTTGAGACCGCCAAGGTCGAGTTGGCCGCTGCGCCGGAATTCGACAAACGCATCGTCAATAACGTGGTCGACGAGGCCGCAGACGAGCTTTGGCATATCATCGCCGAAGAGTTCGGCCTGTAATCCGTCAATCCGACTATCCAGCCAATAAAAACCGGCATACGAAAAGGCCTGCACGATTTCGCGCAGGCCCTTTTCGTATGTTTGAATCAGGCGAGACCGGACAGCTTGTCGATCAGCTCCGGATCACGGGTCGCTCCCTTGTCAGCGGAGCGGGCGAAGGCGGCATAAGCTTCAGCGCCTGAGAAACCTTGCGATCACGATGGGCGACATAGCCATCGCCGGCCTCCAGCTCGGCGCGGCGCTGAGTCAGCTCCTCGTCGGAAAGCTCGACGTTCACCGTACGGTTCGGAATGTCGATGTTGATGATGTCGCCGTTCTTGATCAGAGCGATCGGGCCCTTGTTCGCGGCCTCAGGCGCGATGTGTCCGATCGCCAGACCGGAAGAACCTCCGGAATAGCGGCCGTCGGTGAGCATGGCCACCTGCTTGCCGATGCCCTTGCCCTTCACGAAGGAGGTCGGGTACAGCATCTCCTGCATGCCCGGACCGCCCTTCGGGCCTTCGTAACGGATGACCAGAGCCATGCCCGGCTTCAACGTGTCGTTGAGGATGACCTCGATGGCCTGCTCCTGGGATTCGACGACCAGCGCCGGTCCGCGGAACGTCCAGATCTCCTTCGGCACGCCTGCGGTCTTCACCACGCAGCCGTCAGGCGCGAGGTTGCCGCGCAGCACGGCCAGACCGCCTTCGGTGACCGCCGGATGGTCGATATCGTGGATGGCGCCGTTGACACGGTCACGATCGAGCGAATCGAACAGCGTGGTGTGCGTCCACGGTTCGGGGGAGACGATGTGGCCCGGAGCGGCCAGATACATCTGCTTGGCTTCCTCGGTGCAGGTGTCGCGCATGATGTCCCAGTCGTTAAGCTTGTCTTCCAACGACTTGTAATCAATGGAATGCACGTCGCGGTGCAGCTTGCCGGCACGGTCAAGCTCGCCGAGGATGCCGGTGATGCCGCCGGCGCGGTGCACATCGGAAATCTCCCATTCGCCGGACGGCGACGCCTTGCAGATGCACGGCACGGTGTGGGAGATACGCTCGATGTCATCCAGTGTGAAGTCCACGTCGGCGGACTGCGCCATGGCGAGGATATGCAGCACGGTGTTGGTGGAACCGCCCATGGCCACATCCATGGTCATGGCGTTCTCGAAAGCCTTCTTGGTGGCGATGGAACGCGGCAGCACGGAATCGTCGTCATCGTCGTAATACTGCTTGGCGATCTTCACCACCTGCTCGGCGGCGCGCTTGAACAGGTCCTTGCGGTAGGAATGGGAGGCCAGAATGGTGCCGTTGCCCGGCAGAGCCAGACCGATGGCCTCGGTCAGGCAGTTCATGGAGTTGGCGGTGAACATGCCGGCGCAGGAACCGCAGGTCGGGCAGACGGTCTTCTCGTAGGCGAGCAGATCCTCTTCGTTCAGATTGTCATCGGCGGAGGCGTACATCACGTCGATCAGATCGGTGTTCTTCTTCACGGTGCCGTCGGGCAGCACGGTGGTGCCGGCCTCCATCGGACCGCCGGAAACGAACACGGTCGGAATGTTGAGTCGCAGCGCGGCCATCAGCATGCCCGGCACGACCTTGTCGCAGTTCGGGATGCAGATCAGCGCGTCGGCGCAGTGCGCGTTCACCTGATATTCCACGGTATCGGCGATGATGTCGCGGCTCGGCAGGGAGTACAGCATGCCGGTGTGGCCCATGGCGATGCCGTCATCAACGGCCATCGTGTTGAACTCGCGCGGAATGCCGCCGGCTTCCTTGATGGCATCGGAAATCAGACGGCCCACTTTGTTCAGGTGCACATGTCCCGGCAGGAACTCGTCGAAGGAATTGGCGATGGCGATGATCGGCTTGCCGAAATCCTTGCCATCCACACCGGCGGCGCGGTAGAGGCGCGAGCGCCCGCGAATACTCGTCCATTCATTAGTTTTGCAGATCGCATTTCCATGCCTCCTATTGTGCTGGCTAAACGGGACACGTGTTTTGTCAAGAGTCACTATGTGGAAATTTTCGGAAAACCGTGTGATTCCCTTACAGGTTGGATAACTACGCTGGTGGAGAAGGCCTGTGGGAGAGGCAAGGTTGAGGTCCAGTGGATTGCCTATACTAATGATTTTGGAAAAGAAGCTTTTGGCTTATCTGATGATTTGGAGATAATCACTATGGCATTCGGCACTGAGCCAACCCCGACCGGTCTTGCGGATCCGCCGATCGACGATTTGATGGAGCATGCGGACTCCAAGTACGCTCTGGCCATTTTCGCGGCCAAGCGTGCCCGCCAGATCAATTCCTATTTCACCCAGCTCAATGAGGGTCTGCTGCAGAACGTCGGCCCGCTGGTGGAATACCAGAATCAGGAGAAGCCGCTGTCCATCGCGTTCCGCGAGATCAACAGTGGTCTGCTTGAGGAAACCCTTGGTGAGGACGATCTGACCGAAGGCAACTGATCTACACGGTTCCCATAGAGGGACTGGCATCATTTTTCATTCGCCCCGATACCTGAGCGGTGCGCTTTGAATAGTCAACAATTAACTATTGATTGCGTCTGTGAAGGACGGGGCGTTTTTCGTGGGCGATCACAGGATGCGAACGGTTGGGTGTTCGCGAAAGGAGCAGCCGTATGGCTGAATTGAAGTTGATTTCCGCCGAGTCGGTGACGGAGGGCCATCCGGATAAGGTCTGCGACCAGATTTCCGATGCGATTCTCGACGATATGCTCGCGCAGGATCCGCATTCCCATGTCGCCGTGGAGACCTGCGCCACGGTCGGACAGTTCTTCGTGTTCGGTGAGGTGACCAGCGAAGGCTATTCCGACATCCAGAACATCGTGCGCTCCGTGGTGCGCAATATCGGCTACACCAGCTCCCGCGTGGGACTTGACGCCGATTCCTGCGGTGTGACGGTGTCGCTTACCGAGCAAAGTCCGGAAATCAACCAGGCGTTGCCCGGTTGAGTGGCGAGGAGGAGTCGAAGGCGTCCCGTGAACAGCGGTATGAGGCGCAAGGCGCGGGCGACCAAGGCGTGATGTTCGGCTATGCGTGCGACGAGACCGACGTGCTTATGCCGTTGCCGATTCATCTGGCGCACCGTCTGGCGTATCGTCTCGCCGAAGTGCGCAAGAGCGGCGAGGTGCCGCATCTTCGTCCGGATGGCAAGACGCAGGTGACCATCGAATACGACGACGATGACCATCCCGTGCGTCTCGACACCGTGCTGGTCTCCACCCAGCACGACCCGGAAGTGGACCAGGCATGGCTTAAGGAACAGCTCACCGAACATGTGATCCGTCCGGTGCTGGATGACGTGCTCGCCGACCGTGTGGCCCACGACGAATACCGCGTGCTGGTGAATCCGACCGGCTCGTTCATCCTTGGCGGTCCGGCAGCCGACGCCGGTCTGACCGGCCGCAAGATCATCGTCGACACCTACGGCGGCGCTGCCCACCATGGCGGCGGCGCGTTCTCCGGCAAGGATCCGAGCAAGGTGGATCGTTCCGCGGCCTATGCGGCACGCTGGGTGGCCAAGAACATCGTGGCCGCCGGCCTTGCCCACAAGGTCGAGGTGCAGGTCGCCTACGCCATCGGCGTGGCCGATCCGGTGTCCATCAACATGGAGACCTACGGCACCGAGATCGGTGTGACCCGCGAGCAGATCCAGCAGGCGGTGCGCAAGGTGTTCGACCTGCGTCCCGCCGCCATCATCGACGAGCTTGACCTGAAGCGTCCGATCTACTCCAAGACCGCGGCCTACGGCCATTTCGGTCGCGAGGATGCCGACTTCACTTGGGAAGCCACCAACAAGGTCGACGAACTCAAGGAGGCCATCAAGGCTTGAAAACGCGGCCGACGTCCTACGATGAAACAGGCGTCGCGCATGCGTTACCCTTGCATTATGACCAATGAGGATGCCGAGCAGCTGGCGCTTGACGGGCTTGCCCCGCGCAAGCGGCGCAAACGCGCGCCCGCCGTCAAAACGCCAGCCGCCGAACATCCCATAGCCCAAGTGGTGCTGGACATCCAGGCCACGCATCTGGGACAGACCTTCGACTATTTCGTCGAGGAAAAATACTCTGCGGCCGCCCAACCCGGCGTGATGGTGCGCGTCCGCTTCGGCGGGCAGCGGGTCAACGGCATCATATGGAAACGCGCCGATACCAGCGCCACACCCGAATCATCGATACGTTACATCGAACGTGTGGTCACCGACCGTGTGCTCGTTCCCGAATCCATGCGCGACGATATGACGCGCATCGCGGACGCGTTCGGCGGCACGCGCGCCAATATCCTCCGCCTGGCAGTGCCGCCGCGTGTGGCAAAAGTCGAAAGCCAGCTGCGCGTCGGCAATCGCGATGCCGCAGGAACCGCGGCGGGCAAACAACGGCTCGCCGCCGTCGACCAGGAGATATACGGCCAGTTGCAACGTCAATACGGCAACATCAATCTGCTGCATGACGCGCTGCAAGGCAGACGTTTCCAATCGTTCGTCTTCGACCTGCTACCCGGTGCCGACCATTGGCGGCGCTGCGCGGCATGGATGGTGGCCGCGGCGCTCGCTCAGAACAAGCCGGCGGTGCTGGTGCTGCCGACCATGCGGGAGATCGCCGACATGACTGAGACCCTACGGTCGGTCGGCTTGAAACCATTCGCTCCGACCGGAGCCGCGAACGGCGTCTATGACGGCGATTTCGCGGTGCTCAACGCGCAGATGGCGCCAGCCGACCGTTACCGGGCATATCTCGCGATCAGCTGCGGACAAGTGCGTTGCGTGCTGGGCACGCGCGCCGCCATGTACGCGCCGGTGGAAGCAACGCGCTGTTCCTCATCCTTGATGACGTGTGCTACCAGGACGCCGACGGCATGATGCCGTACGCCAACGCGCGCGGTGTGCTTCGGCTCCGCGCGAAATCGCATAACGGCGTGTTCGTCGCGATGGCCAATGCGCGCAGCGCGCAAAGCCAATGGGAAACCGACGCGGCGCACG
>ENA-OQIG01000019-OQIG01000019.1-human-gut-metagenome-genome-assembly--contig:-NODE-19-length-90670-cov-3.282871_pt1 | contig 90670 bp, 73 predicted proteins | sample MGYA00242576_ERZ504741 | MGnify/ENA primary metagenome ERZ504741 (study PRJEB26092, sample SAMD00036436) | human gut metagenome | host: Homo sapiens | study: EMG produced TPA metagenomics assembly of... | reverse complement strand
ATAGCCAACTCTTTGTCGGCCATAGCAGCATATTGCTTTTTTGAAAAGAAGCCCGCCATTGACGTAAACTTTGTCAATGACGGACAACTTGCTATTTTTTGATTTTATATCGAATTCACGTTATTTATTTTCATCCTCGGTCGTACGACATAATAGGCCACTAAACTAGCCAGAACCGCCCCTGTTGTATTGGCCGCAAAATCCAACCAGTCTCCACCCCGGTAAGTAGTACAATATTCCTGCAACAATTCCACACAACCACTAAAAAGTACAGGGCAAAGGAATGCGCCTACCCATGCATGCCATATCGGAGCATTGTCCCTGCGATGTGCACGCAAAAATTCCAGCCACAGCATCCCCGACATACCCAAATACATACAAACATGAACCAGTTTGTCGAGGTTGGGAATTTCATCTAAATCCGTCTTAGGCGGTTTAAAGAACGACAGATAAATCACTGTCAGAATGATAAAAAGCGAGATTGGATATTTCTTAATATAAGATAGCATATCTAAATAATGTTACAATTTTCGTGCAAATATAAGTATCATTTTCTATATTTGCGCTCTAATACGTATATTTTATAACGATTTGTAAGATAAAACAAGATTTATGGCAAAAAATGATAGAGCAAACTTCGGCAGTAAATTAGGAGTCATACTCGCTTCTGCCGGCTCTGCAGTCGGATTGGGTAATATATGGAGGTTTCCCTATGAAACAGGAAACCATGGAGGCGCTGCTTTTATATTGATCTATTTAGGCTGCATTCTTCTTCTGGGATTGCCTATTATGATTGCCGAGTTCCTGATAGGACGCCGTTCGAGAGCTAACACAGCTAGAGCATATCAGAAATTAGTACCTGGAACACATTGGCGTTGGGTAGGACGCATGGGGGTATTGGCAGGCTTCCTGATACTTAGTTATTATGCTGTAGTAGCAGGATGGACACTCGAATATATTTTTGAAGCTGCTACTAATGGCTTTGCCGGAAAAACCTCCGGAGAGTTCATATCCTCTTTTCAACAATTCTCCAGTAGCCCATGGAGACCGGTTGTATGGTTGGTGGCATTCTTGTTGATTACTCATTTCATCATTGTGAAAGGGGTAGAAAAAGGAATCGAAAAGTCCTCCAAGATCATGATGCCTACCCTGTTTATCATTATCCTCATACTGGTTGTTTGCTCGGTCACTCTGCCGGGAGCCGGTGCAGGTATCGAATTCCTGCTCAAGCCCGACTTTAGCAAAGTGGACGGAAATGTATTTTTGAGTGCCATGGGACAAGCGTTCTTCTCATTGAGTTTGGGAATGGGATGCCTTTGTACGTACGCCTCCTATTTCAGTAAAGAAACCAACCTGACCAAAACAGCTTTCAGCGTAGGAATCATTGATACCTTTGTGGCGATACTAGCCGGATTTATCATCTTCCCGGCAGCTTTTTCCGTAGGCATACAACCTGATTCAGGTCCGAGTCTGATCTTTATCACCCTGCCTAATGTATTCCAACAGGCATTTAGCGGAGTTCCCATACTGGCATATATATTCTCTGTCATGTTTTATGCGTTGTTGGCAATGGCTGCTTTAACTTCTACCATTTCCCTGCACGAAGTAGTAACCGCTTATTTACATGAGGAGTTCAACCTCTCCCGTGGAAAAGCAGCAAGGTTAGTCACCGGCGGTTGTGTCTTCCTCGGAATATTCTGTTCACTATCACTGGGAGTCATGAAAGGATTTACCGTTTTCGGACTGGGCATGTTCGACCTCTTCGACTTTGTAACAGCTAAAATCATGTTACCACTGGGCGGATTGTGCATCTCCCTCTTTACCGGATGGTATCTGGACAAGAAGATTGTATGGTCGGAGATTACCAATGACGGTTCATTAAAGGTACCGGTATACAAACTCATTATCTTTATATTAAAATATATCGCACCAATCGCCATCTCACTGATATTTATCAATGAACTGATTAATCAAGCTATAATGTGGAAAGACTTCCTTTATTATACTAAAACAGAACGACAAGGCATTATCGTCCTTGTCGTTCTTATTTTAGGAGTATATGCCGCCCCTAAACTCTTCTCCTTTTTCACACGCGCTGAAGATACCGACTGCAGAGAGAACGAGAAGTTCGATAAGGAATACAACAACTTTATTTCCTCTCCGGGAAACCCAACCTCACCAAAAGTCCGGTCATTCTTTTCAATCATCCCCTCAAAGGGAAATCAAACTTGCGGTGTTCGATCCGAACATCGCAGACTCTACTACTTTTCTTTCGCTTGGATTGCCATCCTGGATGATAAAGAATATCCTGCACTATCGCTATAAACAAGGTAAATTCCGCCACCCAGAAGATTTCCGAAAGATATATGGACTCACGGAAGAACAATACCAGACTCTTCGTCCTTATATACAAATTACAGAAGATTTCAGTTCGACAAATAAAGACACGGTACGATTGTTAACCGCACCAAGCATACAACGGGACACCCTTGTGAAATATCTCCCGGGAACTGTCATCAGTCTCAACTCCGCAGATACCACCGAACTGAAGAAGATTCCGGGAATCGGAAGCAGCATTGCCCGGATGATTGTGAATTACCGCGAACGGCTGGGAGGCTTTTTCCGAATAGAGCAGTTACAGGAGATTCATCTAAAGGCAGAGAAACTCCGTCCGTGGTTTTCCATTGACACCCATCAGACACGCCGCATCAATGTAAATAAAGCCGGCATGGAACGAATGATGCATCATCCATACATAAACTACTACCAAGCAAAGGTTATCATAGAATATCGGAAAAAGAAAGGATTCTTAAAAAGTCTGAAGCAATTATCTCTCTATGAGGAGTTCACTCCTATTGATCTTGAACGGCTAGAGCCTACATTTGTTATAATTAATAAAAAAAAGATGCATTCCTATCACACCAGACAAGAATGCATCACACACAAACAAAACAAACACTCTACTATCATCTTCACAGACTTCCGTAGAGAAGCGACTATAAATATATAGCTAAAAGATAGAACACTTGCAAGACTCTACCTTTTTGGTATACATTTTTAGAAATTAGGTTCTCTAATTAATCTTTTTTAATCATACCATCCACTATATGAACGGTCCGGTCCGTAATTTTGGCAAGCCCCTCGTCATGCGTCACAATGACAAAAGTCTGCCCCAGCCGGTCTCTCAAATCGAAGAACAGTTGATGTAAATCTTCTTTATTATGTGTATCCAGACTACCGGATGGTTCGTCTGCCAGAATAACTGCCGGATCGTTGATTAAAGCCCTCGCTACCGCCACCCGTTGTTTCTCGCCTCCCGACAATTCATTCGGTTTATGAGAAGCCCTGTCAACCAGTCCCATAAAATCCAGAATCTTCATAGCGCGTTCGTGCGCCTCCTTCGAAGATACCCCAGCGATTAGAGCGGGAATCATCACATTTTCCAATGCCGTGAACTCCGGCAGTAGTTGGTGAAACTGGAAAACAAAACCAATATTCTTATTACGAAATGCAGATAGTTCTTTCTCCTTCATCCGACTCACCATTGTTCCGTCAATCTGTACCACACCTGCGTCCGGTTCATCTAAAGTGCCCATTATCTGCAATAACGTAGTTTTACCCGCACCGCTCGGGCCTACAATACTAATAATTTCTCCTTTGTTGATTTCCAGATCAATGCCTTTCAACACCTGTAATGAGCCGAAACTCTTCGTAATCCCTTCTAGTTTTATCATAATAGCCTTATAATCGTTTAATGACATATTCAGCCAGATAACACCCAAACACGGCCGGCATATAACTAACTGTTCCACATGTCGATTTCTTATTCTGTTCATCCTCCGTCAGCAATACCGCTTTCGGATCGGCTTGCTCCGTACTGAATACCACCGGAAGTTTCCGTTTCATTCCCATCTTCTGCAAACGCTTTCGCACAGCCTTACTCAAACCGCAATGATACGTCTCCCAAAGATCGGCAAAACGAACCTGAGTAATGTCACTCTTCGCCCCTGCTCCCATACTGGAAACTATCTTTATACGACGTTTCATCGCTTCATAAATCAGAAAGCATTTCGGACTGATCGTATCAATAGCATCTACTATAAAATCATATTTATCGGCATCCAGCAGTTCCGGTATATTTTCATCCTTCAGGTAAACAGGAAGGACAGTCAGCTCAATCGCCGGATTTATATCTTTATAACGGGCTGCCAACACTTCCGCTTTCGTCCTCCCCAGCGTGGAATGCATGGCCGGCAACTGACGATTCATATTAGTAGGCTGCACTGTATCGGCATCTACAATCGTCATCCGCCCGACACCTGCACGGCAAATCATCTCGGCGGCATAAGCACCTACTCCACCCAGTCCCACGACCAATACGTGCGCGTTCCGGATGCGTTCCATCTTTTCCTCTCCTAACAGGAGTTCCGTTCTCTGTTGCCAGTCGTATCTTTCCATTAGTTTTTCTTTAACCATTTATAGAACCATTTGCCGACCTTCTCATAATGTTGAGACTCATTATGTCCACGAGGATCGGAGAATGACACAATTTCCTGCGGTTCGCCAAACTGGTCGGGATACAGGATTATCAAACTATTATTAGAGAAATATTTTCCTAATTGTGCCGGGAGACGTTCAAAAGAGGGATCATAAGAGATAGATCCGCGACGGGCAGAGATAACTACCAATAAATGGTCATAATTCACCTGCCCTGTCAACAGCAAGATATCCTCCCACTCCTCCAATATGGAGAATTCCGTCGGAGTACCTGCATGTCGCTTTTTCACAAGTTGCTGAACACGCATCAATGTACGCTCATTGGCAAAAAAATGCACCCGACAGCCCAGGATACTTCCCATACGGCAGAAGTGTTCCACCCATTTAGAGAATCCCGACTCATATTCGGCCTTTGGCGGAACGGCAATATTGATTCGACGCAGGGTATTAACAGGCATCAGGAATTTGGCAATCATCACTTCACGATGCGTACCTTTCAACAGACTTTCGGCCAGATGTCCGAAGAAAGAGTCGACAATATTTGCTTTCCGGTGCAGACCGATCACAATATCCGTAGCTTCATACTCCTTGATTGTATGGATAATCCCCGAAGCAATATTCAAGTCATAGCGACTCACCATCGTAACAGGCACATCGGCAGCAGCGGCAATCATAGCCGCCTTCTCCAGATTACGTTTACCCTGCTGCTCTTTCTTCTCCGAACTGTTATTGTCATTGATAACGTTCAATGCCACCAATGCATTTTTCTGCTTGGCATCCTTTATTACTAAAGCCAGATTAATCAAATCTTCAATCGTCTCCGGGTTAGCCACCGGAATCAAGATTTGTTCCGTATTTACTTTTTTAGCTTCTTCTTCCGCCTGCACATTCTCATCCAAAGCAAAACGACGTGCCGAACGTTCGGTTACCAAAGAACTGATGACACAAGTGAAAAGTATCATCACTACCGTACCGTTCAATACATCATCATTCAGCAACCGTTCTCCATTCTCCATAATGATTTCATGACCGATCAACACTGCTGCCAGTGTAGCTGCGGCCTGCGCATTACTCAAACCGAATATCATGCTCCGTTCATTGGACTGCATCCGATAGATCTTTTGTGTGATCCAGCAGCCAGCCATTTGCTAAAGGTTGCCACCACTGTCATCACAATAGCTACTTCAATGCTTCACCTCCGGTAAACAGCTTCTTACATCAATAATCATTCCGACGCCAATCAGAAAATAGGGAATAAACAGTGCATTTCCCACAAATTCCAACCGGTTCATCAAAGGAGATACATGAGGAATCAAACGATTCAACACTAATCCTGCCAAGAAAGCACCTAAAATTCCTTCCATTCCCACAAATTCCATCAATCCTCCTCCGAGGAAAACCATCGCCAGCACAAACACAAACTGCATCACGCTGTCATCATACTTCCGGAAGAACCAGCGTCCGATACGGGGGAAAAAGAATACAATCAGGAATCCGAGGAAAGCCACTTTTGCCACAAGAAATACCCAGAACCAACCATCAACAGTGCCTTTAAACATACCACCTATGACGGCAAGAATAATCAAAGCAAGAGTAACGGTGACAGCAGTACCACCAATGGTGATATTGACACTGCGCAAACGAGACAATCCGTAACGGCTAATAATAGGATAAGCAATTAAGGTATGAGAAGCGTACATACTTGCCAACAATACCGCCGTGAGAAAACCATATCCCAGCATACTCATACTACTCCATATCCCTAACGCCATAGGAATCAGAAAGGTGAGCCAGCCGAACACGAAACTTTTCGTCCGGTTCTTCTTAAAGTCCTCCATATCCATCTCAAGACCGGCAAGGAACATGATGTAATAGAGTCCTACTTTACCAAACAGTTCAAAACTACTGTCGCGGTCGAGCACATGAAAGCCGTGTTCGCCAATCAAGACACCCGCCAGAATCATGCCTATAATATGAGGTATATGGAGACGCCCCAAAATCATCGGAGCAAAAAGAATGATAATTAGTACCAAAAAGAACACCCAGGTCGGATCAGAAATCGGCAGCGTTAAATTGAGATCAAACAGGTTCATAGGCTGTGTTTTTTAGGAATTTTCTGCAAAGGAACAAAAAAGTTTGCAGAATCCAATGAATGTCTAATGGTCATTTCACTCCAATAACCACGTCCAACTATACGGAAGCATGAGTAATCCGCCGAAAAACTGAAATATTTCTCTCAAAATCGATGTTTATATGCTAAATTGTTATAATTTTGCAGCCAAATCTTTTCTATTCGACAGGATAAGGAGAGAAATTCAATATTCACAATTTAACAAAAGAAAAAGATGAAAGTAGCTATTGTTGGCGTAAGCGGAGCCGTAGGACAAGAGTTCCTGCGCGTGCTCGATGAGAGAAACTTCCCGATGGACGAGTTAGTTTTGTTCGGTTCTAAACGTAGTGCCGGAACAACATATACTTTCCGCGGTAAACAGATCGAGGTGAAACTCTTACAACACAACGATGACTTTAAAGGGGTAGACATTGCTTTCACTTCTGCCGGTGCAGGAACATCTAAGGAGTTCGAGAAAACAATTACCAAGTATGGTGCTGTGATGATCGACAACTCCAGCGCTTTCCGTATGGATGCCGATGTGCCTTTGGTGGTGCCTGAAGTAAATGCAGAGGATGCATTGGAACGTCCGCGCGGCGTTATCGCCAACCCGAATTGTACGACTATCCAGATGGTAGTTGCACTGAAAGCCATCGAAAAGCTTTCTCATATAAAAACTGTGCACGTGTCTACCTATCAGGCAGCAAGTGGTGCGGGTGCCGCTGCCATGGACGAATTGTACGAACAATATCGTCAGGTATTGGCAAACGAACCTGTGACTGTAGAGAAGTTTGCCTATCAGTTGGCTTTCAACCTGATTCCGCAGATCGACGTGTTTACAGAAAACGGTTATACGAAAGAAGAGATGAAGATGTATAATGAAACACGCAAGATCATGCATTCTGACGTAAAAGTTAGCGCAACTTGCGTACGTGTTCCTGCATTACGTGCTCACTCTGAAAGTATTTGGGTAGAAACTGAACGTCCGATTTCCGTAGAAGAGGCTCGTGAAGCATTCGCTAACGGTGAAGGTCTGGTTCTGCAGGACAATCCTGCCGAAAAAGAATACCCGATGCCGTTGTTCCTGGCAGGTAAAGATCCGGTATACGTAGGCCGTATCCGCAAAGACCTGACAAACGAAAACGGATTGACTTTCTGGATTGTAGGTGACCAGATTAAGAAAGGGGCTGCCTGAATGCTGTTCAGATTGCCGAATATTTGATTAAAGTAAAAAATATCTAATATAACAGACTGGATATAATATCCAGACAACTATAGATAAGCCCAATAAATCAGCCGGTTTGCAATGTGATAGTGATCACAATGCAAGCCGGTTTTTTTATTCTCCAAGCCGTAATTAGAGAGAAAATACCTATTCGTAGGTAAGAAGTCACTAGTTATAGGTATCAGCATTTACCAAAATAACTATTTATAGTGATTGATAGAAAGTCACTTTTTATCGAATTGCGCAAAACTTAATCTATGAAATATTGTCTTTTTAATATAGCATTCTGGGGGCTACTATTTTTCAATTTATTTGAGGCCACAGCTAATTCAAACATCTATACAATCTCGGGACGTGTGACCGAGGCAAAAACGAATTCCCCTTTGCCTGGTGCTTCTATCCTCATTAAAGGTACCTATTTGTGGGCCGTATCCAATCAGAAAGGAGAATTTACGATACAAGGAGTACAGGAGGGAAAATATAATCTGGAGGTTTCTTTTCTTGGTTATGTACCGGCAACAATTCCCGTAAATGTACGCAGCAATATCAATAACCTTCCTATCATACTCAAAGAAAATACACTTGCACTGGATGATGTAGTCGTCACTGCACAAGCACCCAAAAATGAATTAAACACGACGCTCACTATCGGAAATCATGCATTGGAACATCTACAGGTGTCCAACGTGAGCGATATCTCCGCTCTCCTTCCGGGAGGAAAAACTAAAGTGCCGGATCTTACCACCAATAATATCTTCTCATTACGCGACGGAGGGTCAACAGCCGGTAATGCCGCATTTGGAACAGCCGTAGAAGTGGATGGAGTTCGTATTGGAAACAATGGTTCGTTTGGCAATATGAACGGAGTGGATACCCGGAATATCACTGTTGCAGATATTGAATCGGTGGAAGTCATCACCGGAGTGCCTTCGGCAGAATATGGAGACTTGAATAGTGGTATGGTCAAGATTCACACCCGGAAAGGGAAAACACCCTGGAACATATTGCTGTCTATCAATCCTCGCACCGAACAGGTTTCATTTGCTAAAGGATTGGATTTAGGAAACAATAAAGGTGTCATCAACATAAACGGTGAGTGGACCAAGGCTACTCAAAAGTTGGTATCTCCCTATTCTTCTTATACAAGAAGAGGATTCTCTGCCGGATATAGCAACACGTTCCGCAACGTATTAAGATTCGACATCGGTGTTACAGGCAATATCGGAGGAATGAATACCAAAGATGATCCTGATGCCTATTCGGGAGAATACAACAAAGTGAGAGATAACGTATTCCGGACAAACACTTCACTGGCCTGGCTGCTCAACAAATCGTGGATAACCAACCTCAAGTTCGACGCATCGATATACTACAATGATAACAACTCCCACGCGCATACGTTCTACTCCTATGCATCGGAGCAACCGGCTGTTCATGCCACAGAGGAAGGATATTTTATGGCAAACAAACTGCCATATACTTACTTTGCCGACCAAATCATCGACTCCAAAGAACTGGATTATGCCGCATCGTTAAAATATGAATGGAACAGACGATTTAAGACTGTAAACAGCAACCTGAAAGCGGGTGTTCAATGGAAAGCAACAGGCAATGTGGGTGAAGGAGAATATTACAAAGACCCATCATTGGCTCCAAACGGTTATCGTCCCCGTCCTTACACTACTTATCCATATATGCATAATGTTTCGCTTTATGCAGAAGAAAGTCTGTCATTTCCTGTGGGAAATACCATGCTTAGACTGATGGCAGGGGTACGTTGGGAACATTTGTTTATCAAGGGAACGAAATATAAGAACCTGAATACTCTTTCACCACGTTTCAATGCCAGATGGCAGTTGAACGAACATATCGCTATCCGTGGCGGTTGGGGAATTACCGAAAAGCTGCCCTCTTTCTACACCTTGTATCCCAAACAGGAATATCGGGACATACAGACCTTCGGCTTTTCCTATAATAAGATTGAATCATCTTATATATATTATAGTCAGCCCTACACGTTATTGCACAATGAAAACCTACGCTGGCAACGGAATCAGAACGCAGAAATCGGTCTGGACGTCAACATTGCCCGTACCAGAATTTCATTAGTCGGTTATTTCAACCGTACCAAGCTGCCGTATAAATACGCAAGTACTTATACTCCGTTCTCCTATGATGTGCTCCAATTGCCGGATGGATTCACGATGCCGACTAACCCGCAAATCAATGTAGATAACCAGACAGGGATGGTTTACATACGCGACAATGCATCCAGTTACTGGACTCCTATGGATGTCAAAGTGACCGACCAGACTTTTGTAAAGTCAACTTCTCCCGACAATGGAATGGACGTGATTCGTCGCGGAGCGGAAATGATTGTTGATTTCCCGGAAATTACTCCGATTCGCACGCAATTCCGGGTAGATGCCGCTTATACTTATACGAAATACATCGACAACTCTTTATCGTATTATTATCAGAATGGATGGTCGCACACCAGTCTTGCCAATCGTTCTTACCAATATGTAGGTATCTACGCCAACGGCGACAACTTATCGACTACTGCCAACGGCAAGCGTACCCACTCGCTGGATGCCAATATCACAGCCATCACCCGTATTCCGAAAGCCAGACTGATTATCTCGTGCCGACTGGAAGCTTCGCTTGTGAAGCGTTCGCAGAACATCTCCGAGTATCAAGGAAAAGAATATGCTTTCAATGTGAGCGAAAGCAGTAATACCCAAACCGGGGGAAGTATCTATGACGGTAACTCTTATACCGCTATCTGGCCGGTAGCATACCTCGACCTGAATAATGAGATGCATCCTTTCACATCAGCGGAAGCCGCGAATCCGGAATTCTCCTACCTGATACGCAAATCGGGCAATGCCTATACATTTGCAGCAGACGGATATGATCCTTATTTTTCTGCCAATATCAATATCACCAAAGAGATTGGAGACCATGTATCTCTTTCTCTCAATGCGATTAATTTCACCAACTCACGGCCTTATGTAAAATCTCATGCAACGGGTGTAAGCGCTCTCTTCACCCCGGATTTCTATTATGGACTTACTTGCCGTATCAAATTCTAACTATATGAAACAATTCATCTACATATTATTACTAACAGTGACTGGCATCTTTGCGGGATGCACAGATATCGATAAAGAGAATCCGTATGACAACCAGTTGCACAGCCTGCAGGTTACTGCCGTATATCCGGACGGATACACGGATCATCTCCGGGAAGGAGTGACCGTAAAGATTGAAGATGTCGACCGTGGAAATTCTTACAAGGCTAAAACCGACAAGAATGGAGTGGCGCAATTCTCTTTGACCAAAGGTATATACCGCGTACAAGTCAGCGACAAAGGCGGAAAGGATATTTTCAACGGATTAGCTGATAATGTCAAACTAACCAGCGGAGACATGTCTCTTAATCTCCCGCTCATTCATTCCAAGGCCGGGACGATCATTATTAAAGAGATTTACTGCGGAGGATGCACAAAGTTACCGCTGGAAGGAAATTATCAGTCCGACAAGTACATTATCCTGCATAATAACGACTCGGAAGTGCAATATCTGGATAGTTTATGCTTCGGAGCACTCGACCTTACAATTCACAAGCCACTAATGTATGGGTGACACAGAATGAAGTAACCGGAGCAACCATCTTCAAGGACTTTGCTCCCATCGTTCAGTGTATCTGGCAATTTGGCGGTACCGGTAAAACGTTCCCGCTTCAGCCGGGAGAAGATGCAGTGATTGCCATCAACGGAGCGGTTGACCATGCGGCACAATATCCGCAATCTGTCAACCTGAACAAACCCGGATATTTTGTATGCTATAATAATGTTTATTTTCCGAACACACAGTATCATCCGGCTCCGGGCGACCAGATCACACCGGATCATTACCTGAACGTAGTGTTGAAGACTGGTCAGGCGAACGCCTATTCATTCTCGATATTTCTCCTGCCGCGGTTATTTTTAAAGCCAAGGATACCACGATACAGGACTTCGTTCTAAAAGAGGGAAGCGTCATACAAAAACCGGGAAGCACTACGGATCAGGTGATAGCGATACCACTTGACTGGATGATTGATGGCACGGAAGTATATTATGGCGGTTCTTCCAACAATAAAAAGCGTATTTCTCCATCCATCGATGCGGGATATGTCACTCAAAGTGCCACATACAACGGACGCAGTTTATACCGTCATGTGGATGAAGAAGCGACACAGGAAGCGGGTTACGAAGTACTGGTAGATACAAACAACTCTTCTACCGATTTTTATGAACGGGAAAAACAATCTTTGCATGAGTGAGATGAAGAAAATATATATAACAGGCCTTTGGATCCTATGTCTGACATCCGGAGTTTCGGCGCAGACTTATGACATCATCGAACGGCGTAACTCCTGGAATGCCGGGACAAATGTCACAGGTATCATGATGGACAGTATTTCTGCTTCCTATGCCGAACTGTACGGAAAGAATAACCACGGTGATTTCCGCAACTATTACGAAGCAAAAGAAGCATGGAGTGCCGGAGCGGTAGCAAAGTCCATCACTCATCTGAAAGGTTATTCACTGACGGGTTCGTTCTCATTCGATCATACTTCAGGCAAGGATATGAGCGGTTCGATGTTTATCCACCCAGGATTTTATCCCGTAGACCTCCTGGAGTTCACACCCGGACGTAAAGACTTGCAAACTTACACTTTCATGGGTGGTATTGCAACTGATATTTCACCCAACTGGCGATTAGGAGGAAAGATAGACTTTGCCGCTTCCAACTATTCCAAACGAAAGGACTTGCGGCATACCAATTACCGACTGGATTTGAAAATAGCCCCCAGCATCATGTATCATTTGGGAGATATGGCGATCGGCTTTTCCTATATTCTCGGCAAAAATAGCGAATCAGTAAAAGCAGAAGTCATCGGTACAGCCGAAAACTCTTACAATGCTTTTCTGGATAAAGGACTTATGTATGGAGCTTACGAGGCATGGGACGGGAGTGGAATCCATCTTAGTGAATCGGGTGTCAACGGTTTCCCCATCAAAGAATTGTCGAACGGGGTAGCCGTGCAACTTCAATGGAAAGGATTTTACGGAGATGCAGAATACACATATTCTTCAGGTTCTGCCGGTGAAAGAGATGCTATCTGGTTTAAATTTCCAACCCACCGAATTACCTCCCATTTGAGTTATCATTTCAAACAGGGAAAGAAAGAGCATTTTCTGCGACTGAACTTGCAATGGTCACATCTGGTCAACAACGAAAATGTGATAACCAAAGAAACTGTGAACGGGATAACGACCACTCACGTACACGGTTCCAATCGTATTTTTGAGCAGGATGTTTTCTCTGCTAATCCCGAATATGAATTGATTAGTCCCCGCACGGAACTTCGCCTGGGAACGAATATATCAACATTCAGACGACTGACCACACAGATGTATCCTTATGTGGTTTCGGAAAAGATGATTTGTAGCCAGACTTATATCTCCAGCGTATTTCATCTAGGGAAACTCGACCTGAAAGCGGCTGCATCCTTTGCCATAGGAAACTTTACCGAGAAAAACAGGACTACGGCAACAGATACGGAACCGGGTAATCCGCCTTATCGGCTGACTGATTATTACAATCTGAAAAATGAATATGCAACCGCCCCACAAGCGACATTTCATCTCGGATTGCGCTATCATTCAACTATGGAATTTATGCGGAAGTAGAAGGTAGTTATACGCACGGTTTCAACCTGCAATATATAGATGGTTCGAACCGTTGGAACGAGACTATCAAATTAGGATATACTTTTTGAAAACAATGAATATAAATAAACTAAATTATTAAGCAATGAAAAAGAGTTTGACATTTATCTTCGCAGCAGCGCTTTTGGTATCTTGCCAACAGGAAGAGAACGAAGCTACGACTCCTGCAAACAGTCGCATTACTATCTCTCCTATTATTACACGTGCTACGGAAGTTAACTTTGAGACCGGAGATAAAATCGGTGTTACAATCACCCAAAACGGTGACTTCGTATATGCAGAGAATAAACAGATGACATACAATGACGGAGTATTTGCAGGCGATTTACTCTGGTACCCGGAAGGAAATGACAAATCGCAAATAGTAGCCTATTATCCTATAAGGAGGGTAATACTCCGGCTTCATTTACTGTTGAAACCGAATCAGACTAGTGGATATGGAGCGTCAGATTTTATGGCAGCAAAGAAATCGGATGTACTTCCGACTACCAACGTTATAAGCATGAACTTCAAACACATGTTTACTAAATTAGTGATTAATGTAACAAAGGAAGTAGAAGCTAACATCTCGTCTATCGCATTGAAAGGTTCCATCCCGACTGCAACTCTTGATTTGAGTGCTCTCACAGTGACTGCTGATGCAAACGCCTCCGCAACAAGCATTGTTGCACAAGCCGTTAAAGCGAATGAGACATACCGCGCCATTATCGTTCCCCAAACAGTAGCCTTGACGCTTGAAGTAGCAACATCTGACGGCAAGACCTTGTCACAGAAGCTCACATCTACCACTTTGGCACAAGGAGGACAATACAGTGTGAACATTCGCGTGTTACCTGACGATATAGAAGTCAAACTTAGTGGTGACATTGAAAACTGGACAGATGAGGGTGAAATTGGAGCTGATAATGAGATTCCTTTCGAGGAACATCTCGATCAGAACTATTTCCTGTATGATAATGTAAAATATAAGACTGTAACTCTCTCAAACGGTACGACATGGATGGCTGAACCGCTTATTTATTTACCGAAAGGGTATACTCCTTCAAGTGATCCAACTGCTGATAGCCATGTTTGGTATCCGTATGAAATCACAGCCGACGGTGCAACCGTAGCTACAACAAAAGAAAGTGCCATAAAAGAATTAGGTTATCTATATGATTTCCAGGCTGCACTGGGTGGTAAAGAAATTACTGATAGTAATCTGACCTCCTTTGAAGGAGCACAAGGAATCTGCCCGAAAGGATGGCACATACCGACACGTCTGGAGTACTTTAATCTGGTAGGAAAAACAACGAATGATGCCGACGGCAAGGTACCGGCTGATGGTGATAAAGCTCTTTTTTATGATACAGCTTATGATGGAGCCAAAATATCATCACTGATGGATGCAGGATTCAATTACCAATTCTCTGGTGTTCGTATGGCAACAAGTCTTACAGGCGCCGGCAGCTACCAAAAAACTGCAATAGCAGATGACGCCAAGATTCAAGCTGCGTGGCATGGAAAACCGGCAATGAATTATCTCATGACTTCGACCGCCTACAAACCCATATACAATAGTACCAGCGGCCTACTAACCAATATACAGTTCTTTGGATTAATGAGTACAATCAATGCAACCAAGTATCCGGAAGGCAGATTATCATTATCTTATGTTAGCATTAAAGCCGGTATGCAAGTTCGTTGCATAAGGGATCAAGCCGGCAACTAAAAGACTAATATTTGTTTCATGCCTTGAAACCTTTAGTTTCTCGGTGAGAAACTACCAGTTTCAAACTGGGAAACTAAAAGTTTCAAGTAAGGCTACCCCCCTCGCCCGTAAGGCGAACTACGATAAGCTATAAACAAACGAAAAACAGATTACAAACTATATAAAAACGAAGCAATAACAATGAAAACAAAAAAGCTAACAATCGCAATTGCCATCATGGCAATGACTTTTATCGGAACTTCATGTGGTAACAAACAACAGAAAAGCGCATCAGAAGCGACTACAGAACAGTCTGCATCTTCCGCCTTGGAAATTGATTCTCTTCTTGCCAATGCCGAAAGCCTTGCAGGACAAGAAGTGACCATTGAAGGCGTCTGCACACATACCTGCAAACATGGCGCAAAGAAAATCTTCCTGATGGGTAGCGACGATACCCAAGTGATCCGTGTAGAAGCGGGCACTTTGGGGACATTCGATCCTAAATGCGTGAACTCCATCGTTCGTGTTACCGGAACACTGAAAGAACAACGCATTGACGAAGCCTACCTCCAGAACTGGGAAGCGCAACTCAAAGCACAGGCTGCCGAGAAACACGGAACCGGTGAAGCCGGATGCGACTCTGAAAAGAAAGCACGTGGTGAAACAGCCAACAGCCCTGAAGCCCGCATTGCAGATTTCCGTGCAAAAATAGCCGACCGCAAGGCAGAAACAGGAAAAGAGTATTTATCTTTCTATTTCATGGAAGCTGACTCGTATGAAGTGGAGTAGTAACATCCGTAAGTGGAGTCGGCTCATACACCGTGACTTATCATTTTTCTTTTCCGGAATGGTATTGATATATGCCATTTCCGGAATTGTAATGAATCACCGTGACACTATTAATCCGAACTTCTCCATCACACGGAAAGAGTATAAGATAGCAGAAAAGCTACCGGATAAAGCAGGAATGAATAAGGAGAAAGTGCTCACTCTCCTGGAACCATTGGGAGAAAGCGGCAACTATACCAAATATTACTTCCCGAAAACGGACGTAATGAAGTATTCCTGAAAGGTGGCTCCAACCTTCTAGTAAACGTAAAGACAGGGGAAGCGGTATATGAATCCGTCACCCGCCGCCCGCTTATCGGAGCAATGTCCCGTTTACATTACAACCCGGGACAATGGTGGACTTACTTCGCGGATATTTTCGCCATCGCTCTTATTATCATTACTCTCTCCGGCATCATCATGCTGAAAGGGAATAAGGGCATTATCGGCAGAGGAGGGATCGAAGTCATTGTCGGAATCTTGATTCCCATTCTTTTCCTTTTCTTCTTTTGAATAGAATAACAGATTAAATCAAATGGAACATATTATCGAATGTAACAATCTGACGCACTATTACGGCAAACGGTTGATTTACGAAAATCTTAGTTTCACAGTACAAGGACGCATCCTGGGACTGTTGGGAAAGAACGGTACAGGCAAGACCACCACTATCAATATCTTGAGCGGTTATCTGAAACCCCGTTCAGGGGAATGTCGCATCTTCGGACAGGAGATTCAGACAATGGCACCGGCTCTGCGTCGCAATATCGGACTGCTCATCGAAGGTCATGTGCAATATCAATTCATGACCATCACCGAGATAGAGAAATTCTACGCAGCTTTCTACCCCGGTCAATGGAAAAAGGAAGCGTACTATGAACTGATGAATAAGTTGAAAGTCGCTCCCGGACAACGTATCTCACGTATGTCATGCGGACAGCGCTCACAAGTTGCCCTCGGACTTATCCTTGCACAAAACCCGGAACTTCTAGTATTGGACGACTTCTCACTCGGACTCGATCCCGGTTATCGCCGCTTGTTTGTCGACTATCTCCGTGACTATGCCCGCTCGGAAGGGAAAACCGTCTTCCTGACCTCACATATCATTCAGGATATGGAACGACTCGTTGATGACTGTATTATCATGGACTACGGAAAGATACTGATTCAGAAACCAATCGTCGAATTACTGGAAAAAGGACGTCGCTACACTTTCACTATTCCCGAGGTTATGAACTTCCTGCGTCTGATGATTTCTATCATCCTTCTGTCATGCGAAACCAGTTGGAGACTTTCTCCTTCCTGCAACCGGCAGAGACAGAAGCAAAACTGAAATCAATGTCAGTACCTTACACTAATTTTCATAGTGAACAGGTAAATTTGGAGGATGCATTTATCGGCCTGACAGGCAAATACTGATTAAATTAAGAATAAAAATTGGCTACTCGTAACCCACAAATCATAATTCATAAATCATAAATCCTCAAAAATGTACGCTATATTTTATAAAGAATGGATAAAGACACGGTGGTATTTTCTGCTTGCCGTGCTCGCCACACTCGGTTTTACAGGCTATTGTATGCTTCGCATCAACCGGGTGGTAGAAATGAAAGGGGCTGCTCATGTATGGGAAGTCATGCTGCAACGCGATGTTATCTTCATTGATATGTTGCAATATATCCCCCTGATTGCCGGAATCCTGATGGCAATCGTGCAGTTTGTCCCCGAGATGCAACGCAAATGTTTGAAACTGACTCTCCATCTGCCTTATCCGGAACTAAAAATGACGGGCAATATGTTACTCTCCGGACTCATATTGATTCTTGTCTGTTTTGCTTCTAATTTCCTGTTGATGGAAGTATACCTGAACGGAATACTTGCCCATGAACTGAAGAACCACATATTGCTCACCGCTTTAACGTGGTATCTTGCCGGGATTTCCGGCTACCTGCTTGTCGCATGGATCTGCCTTGAACCGGCATGGAAACGTCGTATTCTGAATCTCATTATCGCTGTATTGTTACTACGGATCTTCTTTCTGTCGCCCACACCGGAAGCATACAACAAGTTCCTCCCTTATTTAGTGGTTTATACTTTGTTGACAGCTTCTTTCTCGTGGCTTTCTATCGTACGATTTAAGGCCGGAAAGCAGGACTAAACAATTAAAAATTAAAGATTAAAAATTAAAAGATTGAGAAATGAGACGTTTCAGTACCATACTATTATATGTAACCATCGCTTTCCTGCTTCTTTGGCAGTTGCCTTGGTGTTACAATTTCTTTGTCGTAAAGCCGGAGAAGACTCCCTTTACCCTATATAGTTTCGTCATTGGCGATTTCGCACAGATGGGACAGGAAGAGGGAAAGGGAAGCGTGCGTCGCGACTTGGCAGGAAACATTTATTCGGAAGCTGCTTTCGACAGCATCCTGCCTATGTTTTACTTCCGCCAGTTGATGTCTGACGAGCGTTTTCCAGATACCATTCAAGGAATCGCAGTGACTCCCAAAATGGTGCAGACGGAAAACTTCAACTTCCGCAGCGTTCCTTCGGATATCAATGCGCCTTCTATCGGACTTTACCCGCTAATGGAATCCATGTCAGGACGTGTGGATTTAAAAATGCCGGATGATGTATTCCGCATCACCTCCAAAGGGATCGAATTCATCGACATGGCTACCAACAGCGTGAAGGAAGATAAAAGCCTTCAGTTTACCGAAGCTATGACTAAGAAAGATTTTCGTTTCCCGGCAACGGAGATTGTAGGAAATCCGACGGTGAAAAAGGAGTATGACGAAGGTTACCTTCTATTGGATGCCGACCGCCGTCTGTTTCATCTGAAACAGGTGAAAGGGCGTCCGTATGTCCGTGCCATCACCTTGCCTGAAGGACTGACGTTAAAGCATCTGTATCTGACCGAGTTCAGAAACAAAAAGACGCTTGCTTTTATGACCGATGTCAACAACGCCTTCTATGTGTTGCAGAATCGGACGTATGAAATCGTAAAAACAGGAATCCCGGTATTCAATCCCGAAACGGATGCACTAACCATTATCGGTAATATGTTCGATTGGACGGTACGTGTGACTACTCCGACCTCTGATAATTATTACGCATTGAATGCCGACGATTATTCATTGATTAAAAAATTAGAGAACGCATCGTCTACTCATTCCATGCCCGGTATTACTTTCACATCTTATACTGATAAATATGTAATACCACGTTTCGAATAGTATTCCCATATTGAATGTAACAGTTGTAAGGGACTATCAAAAGTCAATCTATTAAATATGACTTAGGGTAGTCCCTTACAGTTTTCTTCCCATGCGTGTATAGGAAACAAAAAGAATTACAATCTTTTCTTCTGTAAGTATGGGCTTTTTCCGGCAAGAAAGTTTATCTTTGCCGACTCATTCAAATATTCAGACCGCAATTGCTTCTGCATTATACACAAACAAATACGGTAAAACGAAAAAACTCAAATTAAAAACCGTATGAAAGTTTACAAAGCATTTGCTTTCCTAAGTATCTTCATCATATTGTTCTATAATTGTTCGCTCCCTGCTAATGACGAAGAAAAAGGAGATTCAGAGGGAGAGGATACAGTTACCTCCGAACTTCCCTGGGAAGGAGAGATGGACAAATTCACCATCAATTCTAAAGAAGGAATCCATCTGAATGATCCATACGAAGACGCCGGAACAGCTTATGTCACCATTCCTTCCACCTCTGTAAAAAATACCCGTTGGGAATTTGGAGTTCACCTCACCTTTAATCCTTCCGCTAACAATTATGCACGATTTTATCTGACTTCTTCCTCAAACATTCTTTCCGAGAATTTAAACGGTTATTATATTCAGATAGGAGGAGCCAAAGATAATGTAACTCTTTATCGTCAAAACGGAGACCAATCTAAACTACTGGCTTCGGGAAGAGAGTTGATGAAAGGAGACTCTTCACCGAAACTATATATAAAAGTAGAACGTGACAATAATGGTTACTGGACTTTTTGGACACGACGTGAATCCGAGAATGAATACGTAAAAGAAAAACAAATAAAAGATACCGATATACAAACTTCCCGCTACTGCGGTATATACTGCATTTACACCAAAACCCGCTGTAAAGGATTTACATTTCATCACATACAGCTATCTAATAACGTAGAAACGGACACTACACCTGATGAAACACCCGATCATCCCGGAACAGACATTCCAGATAATCCGAACACCCCCGAATTACCGAAAGATGTGAGAGGTATGCTTCTTTTCAATGAAATCATGTATAACAATGCTACTGATGGTGCAGAATATATAGAAATCTACAATCCGACTGAACAGGCTATCATTTTACCGGCACTTTATCTATATAAGATGTATAAAGACGGGGCAATATACAATACTACCATCCTTCAAAATGAAAGTCCTTCTACTCCCCTAACCATTCCTGCCAAAGCATATCTTTGCTTCACGAAATACTTCAACAGAGTTGTTCAGAAACATAAAGTCGGTGGAGAAAATATAATAATTATACCGAACTTCCCGGCACTGAACAATAATGGCGGGTATCTGGCACTTTCAAGTAGTAAAGAGACTGCACCAGGACATACTTTTGACACTTGTTGTTTTAGAGATGAAATGCACACCATTGATAAAATAACCGGCGTTTCGCTTGAAAAGAAATCTCCGGAGTTGTCCTCGCTCAACAAAAACTGGCGTTCCTCCAAACATGCCACCGGAGGCACACCCGGAATAAAAAATATGTAAGAGTATGTATATCTATGATAAATTCCCTACATTTGTAGGCAAAGTAAACAAGTTCCGGATATTCATCCTCAAACGAATTTAAACAGCAGATATGAGTCCAGCCGTTATATCTATTACTACTGTGGCATACTTTATCATCCTGTTCACTATCTCTTATATAGCAGGACGCAAAGCCGACAATGAAGGATTCTTTGTAGGAAACCGTAAATCAGCCTGGTATATCGTTGCCTTTGCCATGATCGGTTCCACCATTTCCGGAGTCACCTTCGTTTCCGTTCCGGGTATGGTACAGGCAAGTCGCTTTTCTTACCTGCAGATGGTGCTGGGATTCATAGTAGGACAAATTATCATTGCATTTGTACTTGTTCCCCTCTTTTATCGCATGAATCTGGTTTCCATTTATGAATATCTGGAGAACAGGTTCGGAAGCTCTTCCTACAAGACGGGAGCCTGGTTCTTTTTTATTTCAAAGATGCTAGGGGCAGCCGTCCGGCTCTTTCTCGTATGCCTGACATTGCAGTTTCTTATCTTCGATCCTTTCCATCTCCCATTCCTGTTGAACGTGATCCTTACGGTATTTATCGTATGGCTTTACACTTTCCGCGGTGGAGTGAAATCATTGATATGGACGGATGTTCTAAAAACATTCTGCCTGGTAGTGTCGGTTGTACTTTGCATCTATTATATTGCTTCCAGCCTGCATCTGAGTTTCAGCGGTCTGGTTAGTACGATTTCAGATAGTGACTTTTCCAAGACATTCTTTTTTGACGATGTCAACGACAAACGATATTTCTTCAAACAATTCCTGGCAGGTGTATTCACCGTTATTGCCATGAACGGGCTCGACCAGGATATGATGCAGCGCAATCTTAGCTGCAAGAACTTCCGGGACTCGCAGAAAAATATGATTACCAGTGGAATCTCACAGTTCTTTGTCATTCTGCTTTTTCTGATGCTAGGAGTACTGTTATATACGTTTACAGCACAGCAAGGCATTGGGAATCCGGAAAAAAGCGACGAGTTGTTTCCGATGATTGCTACCGGAAATTATTTTCCCGGCATAGTCGGAATATTATTCATTATCGGACTGATAGCCTCCGCCTATTCTGCAGCCGGTTCTGCCTTGACGGCACTGACCACTTCCTTTACCGTAGATATTTTACATGCACAGATAAAAGGAGAGGCGGCACTTAGCAAGATACGCAAACAGGTACATATCGGTATGGCAATTGTGATGGGGGCAGTCATTTTTGTATTCAATTTGCTGAACAACACCAGTGTGATTGATGCGATTTACACATTGGCCAGTTATACGTATGGTCCTATCTTAGGGTTGTTCGCTTTCGGCATCTTCACCAAGAAACAAGTTTATGATAAATATATTCCGTTGGTAGCTATCGCTTCTCCTATTCTTTGCTATATCCTGCAACGAAATTCGGAAGCATGGTTCAACGGTTACCAAATTAGTTACGAGCTGCTATTATTTAACGCTGCATTTACTTTCATCGGACTTTGCTTCCTCATTCGAAAGAAATCAACGATGGACAATACGACAGTTCTTTAATATTAAGATGAAGATGAAGAAGAAAATTAATTGCTTCATACCTTTCGGCACTCCGGAAGATACCATGCAGACAGTAAAGGAACTACAAGTGTCAGAGCTAGTAAATAAGATCTATTTATTAGGTTCGGAGCCCGGTAAGAAAGCTCTTCCGGGTTGTGAATATCTCTCTGTTAAAGGGTTCTATTCCACAGACACAATGAAAACAATTGCAGCCAATGCCAATACGGAATATACTCTGTTCTACTTGAAACAAACTCCATTAAAACTGGGACTGTATGCCTTGGAACGCATGGTGCAAATCATAGAGAACGATAAAAAGAATGGAATAGTTTATGCCGACCACTATCAGCTGATTAACGGAGAACTTAAACAAGCACCTGTCATTGACTACCAATTAGGAAGCGTCCGGGATGATTTCGATTTCGGTTCCATGCTTCTATTCAGTTCTTCTGCCTTCACTAAAATAGCAGATGCTTTGCGTGAAGAGTACAAATACGCAGGACTATATGCTATGCGTCTATTCATCTCTTACAAATATTCAATTGTGCACATCAATGAATATCTATACACCGAAATTGAAACAGATACCAGAAAAAGCGGAGAGAAACAATTCGACTATGTAAACCCCAAAAATCGGGAAGTACAAATTGAAATGGAAGCTGCCTGTACCGAATACCTGAAATGTATTGATGCTTATTTCATGCCTACTTCTTCACGGCCTGTAAATCTTCACAGCGAAAACTTTGAATTCGAGGCATCTGTCATCATCCCTGTACGCAATCGTGCTCATACAATCCGCGATGCTGTCAATTCGGCTTTAAACCAACGGACCACTTTCTCTTTTAACATTATTGTTATCGACAATCATTCCACCGATGGAACGACGGAAATTCTCCAGGAACTAAGTAGCGATAAAAGATTGATCCATATCATCCCCCAAGAAAATGATTTAGGTATAGGAGGCTGCTGGAACAAGTATATGTCACGAAAAATGCGGAAAGTTCGCTATACAGTTAGATAGCGACGATTTATATAAAGATGAATCCACTTTACAGAAAATCGTAGACACCTTTTATAAGGAAAGCTGCGCAATGGTTATAGGTACCTATCTAATGACCGACTTCCAACTGAACGAAATCCCCCCCAGTATCATTGACCACAAAGAGTGGACACCGGAAAATGGAAAGAACAACGCTCTACGTATCAATGGTTTGGGTGCTCCACGAGCTTTCTACACTCCTATTCTTCGTAATATCAAATTGCCGAACACCAGCTATGGTGAAGATTACGCCATAGGATTACGAATCTCACGGGAGTATAAGATCGGACGTATCTATGATGTAATATACCTCTGTCGCCGTTGGGAAGGTAACTCTGACGCCGCATTAAGCACAGAAAAAGTCAATCGGAACAACTTCTACAAAGACCGAATCCGCACATGGGAAATTAAGGGCAGAATCCAGATGCATACTATTGATGAAGAGTTTCAGGAACTTGTAGAGGAAATGATAGAAAACCAAAAAGAAAACTGGGAACTTGCGAAAAGGAACTATGAAGCGTTGGAAGAAAATCTGGAAAAGAAAAAAGTATTGAAACTGAAGGAAGAAGATAGAGAGATGAAAGTTAGAATTTTCCCGAATCCTCAACGCATCCTCTCGACCATGGCAAAAACAGATAGTCGTTCTATCCAGGAAAGGCCTTGTTTTTTATGCGGAAAAAACCGCCCCGCAGAGCAAACATATCTACCATTCGGACATTATGAGGTATGCCTCAACCCCTACCCCATTTTTCAGCGTCACTTGACAATCATCGACAAGGAACACACTCCACAAAGCATGAAAGGACGTTTTGAAGATATGCTTCACTTAGCTGAAAACCTGGACGAGTTCTATATACTCTATAACGGACCGGAGTGCGGTGCTTCCGCCCCTGACCACATGCATTTCCAGGCAGCAGGAAAAGAAGAAGAACTGACTAACCCTTTTGCGCTGAATTTCTTGAAGAGTATATTAGAAAATGAAAACGGCGTAACAACTTATGTAGACAATGTATTCACAACTTGCATAGGTATGACATCAGGTCTGAAAGTTGACTTAATGCAACAATTTGAAAAGGTCTACCAAAATCTTTCCATCATTTATTCGGATAAGGAACCTTTAATCAACATGATAACCTGGTATGGTCTCGATAAAATAAGCCATTTCGGAGGTGACGAAATAGAAGTATGGAATTGCATCATTTTCCTACGCTCAAAACATCGTCCCGATTGCTATTATACCCCAAAAGAAAAAGGCTATTAATAAGTCCGGCTGTTGCAGAAATGGGTGGCATATTCCCGATTGTCAGAGAAGAAGACATGGATAAATTAAACGCCAAAAAACTCACAGAGATTTACAAGGAGATAAGTTTATCTCCCCAACAATTAAATACTCTATGCGATCAATTATTCAAAAAGAAATAGTAATAAAGTAATATGCGAGTCCCCTTAATAAGTGTTGGTATTCTTTCCGGGAAAGAGATTGAATTTTCTTTCCCTATAAAATTTATCTCCTCCGACGGAACGGAAAGCTCCGGTATGCAAAAGGCTATTTACCGGGATGGGAAGATTCATTGGCAAGGGAAAGAATATAATGAATTATCTTTCACTCCCCAACAAGGTGCACCTGCTTTCTTTGAACTGAAAGATGTGACCATCGGAATCAACTTCCATTGGGAACGCAAAGAAGTCCAGAAATTCAAAGGGGAGTTAAAGATCATCGTCGAAGGGGAACAACTTACTGCTATCAATATTATTTCCATCGAAGAATATCTCATCAGTGTGATTTCATCAGAAATGAGTGCTACTGCTTCTTTAGAACTACTAAAGGCACATGCTGTTATTTCCCGAAGTTGGCTGTTGAATAAGTGTAAGACAGAGAGTAGAAAACAGGAAATGAAGAACGAGAAAACAGGAAAGTCTATACAGAAGGATAGCGCAACCTGTTCTCCATCTTTCGTTTCGGATTCTCAATTTATCAAATGGTATGACCACGAAGCGCACAAAAACTTTGACGTATGCGCAGACGATCACTGCCAACGGTATCAAGGAATCACACGAGCCTCAACACCACAAGCCATCGAAGCAGTCTCCACCACGCAGGGGGAAGTGCTGATGTATAAAGGAGCGATTTGTGATGCCCGTTTCTCTAAATGTTGTGGCGGAGCTTTTGAAGAGTTCCAAAATTGTTGGGAAAACGTAAAGCATCCTTATCTAATCAGACAACGGGATAGCAAGACTGAAAAACAACTTCCCGATTTGAACATAGAGGCGGAAGCTGATAAATGGATACGTACCTCACCTGTTGCTTTTTGTAATACGCAGGATAAGAAAATTCTAAGCCAAGTACTAAACAACTACGATCAGGAAACAGCAGACTTCTATCGTTGGAAAGTCAGTTATACCCAACAGGAACTTTCAACACTGATTCATCAACGTTCGGGAATTGACTTCGGACAAATTCTGGATTTAATTCCTATAGAACGTGGAACGTCGGGACGTCTTGTCCGATTGAAAATTATAGGAACCTTGCGAACGCTTATTATCGGGAAAGAACTGGAAATACGCCGTACCTTATCTACTTCCCATCTGTATAGTTCCGCTTTTGTAGTAGACAAGGAATATGAGGAAAAAGGACATAAAGAGGATAAAATCCCTTCACGATTCATCCTTACCGGAGCCGGATGGGGGCATGGAGTAGGACTTTGCCAGATTGGTGCTGCCGTAATGGGAGAGCAAGGTTACAAATATGAAGAAATACTGTCTCACTATTACCCCGGCAGTACGCTCGAGAAACAATATCAATAAAAAAGAATAATACCATGACAACATCCACTACAAAAAGAAATCCCTGGAGCTGGATACCCACCCTCTACTTCGCAGAAGGGCTGCCATACGTAGCGGTAATGACGATTGCTGTTATCATGTACAAGCGTTTGGGATTATCCAATACGGAAATAGCCTTATACACTTCCTGGCTCTACCTTCCCTGGACTATCAAACCGCTATGGAGTCCTTTCGTCGACTTGGTGAAAACGAAACGCGCCTGGATTATTGCCATGCAAGGTTTCATCGCTGCCGGATTTGCGGGGATAGCCTTCTTTATTCCGACTGCTCATTATGTACAGTTGACTCTCGCCTTTTTCTGGCTGTTGGCGTTCAGTTCCGCTACGCATGACATCGCAGCAGACGGTTTCTATATGCTCGGACTCAATAATAAGGAACAATCTTTCTTTGTCGGTATCCGGAATACTTTCTATCGGCTTGCCAATATTTTCGGGCAGGGAATTCTAGTCATGCTGGCAGGATGGCTGGAAACATCACAGAACAATATTCCCTTGGCATGGAGTATTACATTCTACCTCCTTGCCGGATTATTTCTGGCTCTTACTATCTATCATCGACTTATCCTCCCCCATCCTGATTCGGACATTAAACGTCCCGGCCTCACACCGGGTAAGTTGTTAGGAGATTTCCTTTTGACCTTTGTCACATTCTTTCAGAAAAAAGAACCTCGGTCTCATGTTCTTTTTCCTCCTCACCTATCGGTTGGGAGAATCACAGTTAGCCAAAATAGCTTCTCCTTTCCTGCTCGACACCACCGATAAAGGTGGGCTAGGCTTATCCACAGCAACTGTCGGAATGATCTACGGTACGATAGGTGTCATAGCTTTATTGCTCGGTGGAATCATTAGTGGTTTCCTCGTTTCCCGTGACGGATTCAAGAAATGGATATTACCCATGCATTAGCCATCAACATTCCCGATCTATTATATGTATGGATGGCTGCCGCCACCCCGGACAATCCTATATTTATAGCCATTTGTGTAGCGATCGAACAGTTGGGGTATGGTTTCGGCTTTACCGCTTATATGCTATATCTGATTTATATAGCAGAAGGTGAACATAAAACGGCACACTATGCTATCGGAACCGGATTTATGGCACTGGGCATGATGATTCCCGGTATGCCTGCCGGATGGATACAGGAACATCTCGGATACACAAACTTCTTTATCTGGGTTTGTATTTGTACCCTGCCCGGTATCGTCGCCTCATTAATGATTCGCAACCGACTGGAAGATTCTTTCGGAAAGAAACAATAAAAAGCTCAAAGATATGATACTCATTGCAGATAGTGGTTCTACCAAAACCGACTGGTGCATCGTTTTCAACGGCACCCCAATCAAACGAATGGGAACGAAGGGAATTAATCCCTTCTTCCAATCAGAAGAAGAAATTCAACAAGAGCTGACACATTCCCTCCTGCCACAACTACCGGAAGGAACGATCAACTCCATCTTTTTTTATGGTGCAGGATGCACTCCCGAAAAAGCTCCCGTCCTCCGGCGGGCTATTGCCGACAGCTGCCCGTCATCGGGAACATCAAAGCCTACTCGGATATGCTTGCCGCTGCCCGCGGACTATGCGGACATGAAGCAGGGATTGCCTGCATCCTCGGCACAGGTTCCAATTCCTGTTTCTACAACGGTGAAGAGATTGTCAACAACATCTCCCCTCTTGGATTCATCCTGGGAGATGAAGGAAGCGGCGCAGTCTAGGAAAACTATTGGTAGGCGATGTACTGAAAAACCAGCTTCCACCCACCATCAAAGAAGCTTTCTTAAAACAGTTCGACCTGACGGCCCCCGAAATCATCGACCGTGTTTATCGCCAGCCTTTCCCGAACCGTTTTCTGGCTAGTCTCTCTCCCTTCCTTGCACAGCACTTGGAAGAACCGGCTATCCGTTCACTAGTACTCAACAGCTTTATCGCTTTTCTCCGCAGAAACGTGATGCAATATGATTATAAGCAATATCCGGTACATTTTATTGGTTCCGTAGCTCACTGTTACAAGGAGATTTTGCAGGAGGCTGCGCAAACAACAGGTATTCAGATCGGTAAGATTCTTCAAAGTCCGATGGAAGGACTGATTCAATACCATCAACAATAATTCTTTTACCTATTGTAATTTATAACCAGTAATTATAAAAATGCAGATAACCGAACAACCGTCACTTTACGATCATCTGGAAAAGAAATCTGTGCGAGAGATATTAGAAGATATCAACCAGGAAGATCAGAAAGTAGCATTAGCCGTACAAAAGGCTATTCCACAAATTGAAGAACTTGTCAATCAGATTGTACCCCGCATGAGGCAAGGCGGACGCATCTTTTATATGGGGCCGGCACAAGCGGTCGCCTGGGAGTATTGGATGCTTCCGAAATTCCTCCTACTTTCGGTATGTCTCCCAACTGGATTATCGGACTGATTGCAGGAGGCGATACAGCCCTGCGCAATCCGGTAGAAGGAGCCGAAGATGATGAAAATCGCGGCTGGGAAGAACTCGTCGAACACCAGATCAACGAAAAAGACACCGTTATCGGCATTGCCGCTTCCGGCACTACCCCGTACGTAATCGGTGCTTTGCGGGAAGCCCGTAAACACGGTGTCCTGACAGGTTGTATCACCAGTAATCCCGATTCTCCAATGGCAGCAGAAGCGGATGTAGCCATCGAAATGATTGTAGGACCGGAATATGTGACAGGCAGTTCCCGGATGAAATCAGGCACCGGACAGAAAATGATTCTGAATATGATTAGCACCTCCGTCATGATTCAACTCGGACGGGTGAAAGGGAATAGGATGGTGAATATGCAGTTGACCAATCATAAACTTATAGAAAGAGGGACGCAGATGATTATGGATGAATTAGGATTGGACCATGACCGTGCGCAAAAACTCCTTTTACTTCATGGTTCTGTAAAAAAGGCTATTGATGCATATCAGAAACAATAACAAGTGTCTTTGATTCAAGCTAGAAGAAACCTACAGGTCCCCAATTAAGACAGGATTCTTTTTCTGCTTTAATTGGGGGCCTTATAAATAAAACAGTACAGCTATCTCTTTATATTCACAGTCACAATACTATATGCCTTTATATCCAGCCCATTCTCTAAAGAAGAAATAGCAGATTCTACTAACATACCTTTATTTGTTTCAGGAAAAGATTCTGTAGGTACTGTCGACACAGTCATTTTTACTTCCGCAGGAATGAAAGGAAGAGCCAGATTCAAACCTTTTATATCCGAAGAAGTCCTATTGACAAACATCAAAGTAAGATTTCCCTGACTATCTTTATATGCCGTACAATCTACAGAGGCAGATACATTTTTGGAAGCAACGACCTTGACACGCGTTTTTCCCGTCAGATTTTTTGCAAACTGTGTATACATATACCCTCGGGGAGTAATAGCACTCATAGTAGAGTTAGCCAGACCATCACCCAACATTCCATAATAGCGACGACCATACCAATAAATATAAGCATTGAATCCCGAAGCCATTGCAGTATTAATCTCCGCTGCCAACTGTAATGTTTCCGCACGGACATCACCAATCAACAGGTAAGGAGCTTTCTTTTCCCATGCTTCATTCAGCAAATGTTCAGTCATCCAATATTCTTTACCTTTAGCTTTTGCCAGATCATACGGAGTATTTCCACCTCCATAGATGTGTCCTCCCACAACATCAATTACAGCGCAGGCTTGTTCATCTTCAAGAATGGGATCTGTACTCTCATGCCTGTACTGGAATGACTCTCCAGTCATTAGTTTCACATCGGGATGAGCAGCTTTAATACTCGCACCATACTGTTTAAAGAACTTAGCCTGCTGCAAACCTGTCCATCTACAACTTTCATAAGTCACTTCAAAATCCGGTTCATTCTGAATAGATACTACATCAACCGCAGCGCCCTGTTGTTTCATATAAGTAAGGAACTCTTTCAAATATTCAGCATATCCAGCATAATCAGCCAGTTCACCATCCACAATATTATCAATTGTTTTCAAAGACACAGGTGGCGTCCAAGGAGTTGCCAGAATCGTGGTTCCCAGATCCTTTGCCACTTTCGCAACCCGAGCAACAGTTCCCCATCGACTATCCGCAGTCTGATTCTTATCTTTAGGGGCAATGCGGATCCGCAAAATATTACATCCTAGCTGATCAGCTCCCGTACCAAACAAGGTATTCATCTCCTCCTCTGTCAGTGCAGTTTGCTGCCAAGATGTTTCCATCACTCCAAAACCCTGCACTTTCTGATATTCGATATCCGGTTGAATAGTCAATGTAGCCGGAATCTGTTCGGGTACAGTATAGCCTGTTGTATCTTCATCACTGCATGAGGCTAACAAGAGTAATAGAGAGTATAAAGTATACATATATTTAATCGTATTCATAATTCTTCTTTAAGTCTAAATTATTATTCCAAGATTACTGCTTCTCCGGCTTAGTATAAGGCACCAGGCGGAAGCTTCCAAAACCTAGTTGATAACCAATCATGTCGGTTCCCTTTGAATACTTGCCATCTGTTCCCATATAGCTACCCGCTTTCAAAGACAGATAAGTATTCAGAGAAGCCGGAAAGCTCGTCTTTGCATCGTTTACTGTCAAGCCACTAAAACAGGACAACTGTGACAAAGGAATGACCATCGTACGCCATCCGCCATAAAACTCAAAAGGTACAATCTTACCATTTTGGTTCCAGGAGATCAACGTGATTCTGCCATCTCCGTCAGAGGAATTCTTCCCTGTCTCCCAACGCCAAGCTCCTAAAGTCCAATTGCAAGTCATATAGAAGTCAAACTCTATAGCTAAGTCGGAACACAAGGTAGCATCCGTAATTAAACCACCCGAGTTTGCAACGACTACTGACCATACTTTTCCGTAATCAAATCTAAATTTCAGTAAATCGTCTCCATTCGAACTGATCTTATCCACAGTCACATCAATCGGATTTCCAGTGGGGATAATGCGATACAGATCGGGAGCTGTCGGAGCTTTATCCGGATTAAGAATAGGGAACGGATTGGCTGATGCTGTATTATTGGATGACATAGCGAGATTAATTCCATCAAACCTAGCCTGATTACTACCAGCATAGGCATCCCCTCCATTCGCAAAACGGTTAATGAATAAACATCCCTTACAATTTATATCTTTATAAGAATATCCCTCACCTGAAGCAGATACTACTGTAATATATCCGGGCGTCTGATCACCTCCGGTTGGAACGACCACTTTTATGTTCTTATTATCAACCGTTTCAAAATCCGTTGCTTCCACATCTCCCGGGAATATGATCTTCTGAATGCTCTCGAAGTTCATACCATAAATGTAAATAAACTCCCCAGCCTTAGCCATCGTATGAGATACACTAGTAATAAATGGAGCGCCCGCATTACCTGCAAACTTGATTTCAATCAGCTTCTCCGAGTAATCAGAAACCAGTTTAATGGTATTCATATCCTCCACATTCGTCACATTGCCCTCTCCGACAGGAAGATCTGACGGAACAGAAATTGTAAGAGCCGTTTCCGTGGCAACAAAACTAGTAACCAAAGTTCCGTTACAGTAAACCTCTTTCACCAGATTCAAATTTGTTCCGTTCAATACAACATCACTTCCCAAAATAATTAGAGTGACAGGTTGTCCGTCCGTGCCAACCACTGTCTCATCAACGGTTATCGTAGGCCCTGATATTGTAAATGAATAGTTATAGGTTTCCCCTAACTCTGTTTCAAGTTTAATCACATTCTCATCGTTTACATTCTGAATCTGTTCCCCCAAAGGCGTTTCTTCAGGAATGACAATGCGAAGAGCAGTAGAAGCAAGATGATTTTCAGAAGTCATATTTACAGCATAACCGTTAAAATACACTTTACTCACATAATTCAAACCGGCACCTTCCAATTGAATCTCTTCACCAATTGATGCAGTTGTTGTCAATGTACCTACCAGATCATTCACATCTGCAAAAACCCGTACTCCATTCACTGCCAATTTCCAACTGATAATACTCAGAGAAAAGATAAATTCATTTCTATCACTTTTCACCTTCACCGTATTCTTTAATGACTCTTCGACAACCTGATAACCCAATGGGGTATTTTGAGGAATGACTACCTCAATATATGTATTTCCTTGTTTCAGAAAATCCTTAGCAGCCACTTCCAATCCATTAAAATATGCCGCAGAAACAGTGGATAAGTTGTTACCCTCCATACGTATTTTCGTTCCCACCTTCACTTGAGTCGCCTCTTTCCAATCATTCCCACTCTGTACATTCACACTTTGAATGACAGCATTTGTCAAGCTTCCGCTTCCAAGATCCTGGTCGTCATCATCACAAGACAAGAAGCCCACCATCACAGCCGTCAACAACATAATAGTTATGCTTTTATTCAAATATTTATATAGTTTCATCATTCATTCCTGTTTAATCATTCTTATAAGAACTTTTCACATAAGGCACAATACGGAAATTACCAAAAGACATTTGTGCATTCTCCATAGGATTACCAGAGAACCAGTTGCCTGATTTATCTTGGAAACTTCCACATATCCAGAATATAGCCCCACTCATATTATTCAAAAGGGAACGTAAATCTCCAAGCGTCAGTGTTGCATAATTTGTTATCTCTGCAATAGGCCATGTCATGGTCTTCCAGCCGTTTGTAAAAGTAACCGGAACGACAGCACCATTATTGATCCATGGTACCGGAGTACAGCGTTCACTCGCAAGCGTCAGTCGAAGAGCTCCGGATTGCCAAGGGACATTCACATAGTAATCACATTGGAAGGCCAATTCATTGCATGGTGTATCTTCTGTGATCACCTTACTTTCAGCACACGCATCCAACACTATTTGAATTGCTTTATCCGGATAGAAATTGAAACCTCCGATTTCTCCTTGTGTCGGAGTATCCGCCGGTTCTCCAGGAACAGAGCGATACACTTCCGGACTTTTCGGTCCCTCAACTCCAGACGGAATCACAGCAGTTGTATTAGTGGAAATACTTCCTCTCCCATAGTTATACGCTTTCTTATCTGCAGGATCTTCACTGAACTTCACAATAAACAAGCCCGGTTTGAAATTGAAGTTATTATAAGTATAAGCTCCTCCATTAGCCCCTTCAATAATCAATCTACCGTAGTTGTATTCCACACCGTCCGGCACCTGTACTGAAAGCACCGTATAATTGTTATTTACCTTAAGATTAGTAGAAGCTATACCACCCGGAAACGTTACTTTTTCAATATCCTTCAGATTTGTACCATAAATGTCAATCCACTCACCTACTCTTGGCATCGTATGGGAAACATCCGTCACAGACGGAGCAGCTGCCAGAATTGAGAACGGGAATACAAAATCATCGTGTTTCGTAACAATACGTATTGTATTACGCACCGTTTCATCTGTAACTTCCGTCCCGGTAGGAATTGTAGTTGGGATAGTGAAAATAATCGCATTATCAGTGATATAATTTGAATTAACGCCTGCAACTTCCACGCCATTACAATAGATGGCTTTGGTTGTAGTAAAACCACTGCCTTCAATACGGATTTTTTCACCCAGACGTACTTCGTCAATACAGTCTCTGTGTCAGTAACTTTCTGGGCACACACACGAGTGACGGACACACTTTCGTCATCTGAACACGAGAAAAAAAGAACAGGCAATGCTACCAGCAGTCCGAACAACCAATTATTAATTATATATTTTTTCATCTTGGATAGTCTTTTATCTTATTTCACATCAAAATGTACAGGTTCTTCGCTCAACAAAGGATTTAGAGTTTCTTCATTCAACGGATAAACCAATTTTAAGCAACTAGCATCGGGAGTCTTCATTTCACGTCCGTCTGACGCTCCCCAGGAAAATGTAGGAGGAGCACCATAATCATAGCGAACACCACGTTTCTGATTCTTCATAAACTCGACGACCCATCTGTATCCCAATAACCACGACGAACAATATCATACCAGAACTGACCTTCCATTGCCAATTCACAACGTCGTTCATTCCAAATATCCTGCAAAGTGATTTCATCCATTCCATCCAACCCAGCACGTTTACGAACCAGATTAAAATAGTACAACGCATCCTCATCACTTGTATTAGATCCAGTCCCTAAAATAGCTTCCGCATAGAGTAGATATACCTCTGCCAAACGCAACATGGGAGTTGCCATCCCCGAATTCTGGCTTACACTCTGTATGCCTGTATCCTTACTGCTGCCTACAATATGTTTTTTCACCGGACAAAGCTTCACGTTAGGTACCACGAAGTATCCTTCTTTCGTATGTGTTCCAATATAATCATACTTTGCCCCGGTAAAAAACATCGTTCCCCGTTTTCTCGAACTTTCTCCACGATCTATCATCAATTCAACCAATTCTCCGGAAAGATATTCGTTCCCCCCCCAAGCCTGGTCGCCGTCCATCAACGCGGAATATTTATTCAAACGTGCCTGTATAGCATTACCTACTCCATAAGTAGTGCTGCCTCCAACCCACTGCAAAGCAAATAATGATTCACTATTATTGTTATTCTGCACACGGAACAGTTCTTCATAATTGTCCATCAATTTATTCGGACTCTGTTTACATACGATTCCAGCCGCTTCTTCAGCTTTCTCATAATATTGTGCGGCAGTCATCGGATACCTGTCTGCCGAGAACTTACCACCACGTGCATAACAGGCAGCCGTGATGTAGAAACGAGATAACATCCCCAACGCGCTGTAACGTGTCAACCGTCCGATTTCATCCGAAAGAGGAAGATTTTCTGCAGCAAACTCCATATCTTTTATTGCATATTGCAATACGTCTTCCTGGAAATTGGCATGTACCATATAATTCTGTGCCAATATCTCCGGATTTTCCACAATAGGAACATCCCCCCAGACGCTCATTAAATACCAGTAAGCAAGGCCTCTCATAAAACGGGCTTCTCCCTTGCAACCATTTACCACTGTCACATCCACTCCTTTCTCTACAGCACGATCTATATTTTTCAGAATAATATCCGCCTGTCCGATGACTGAATAGAAGCTATCCCATCCATCCTCCACTCCCAACGTACTGGAGTTGTCTACCAAGCGGTTCAAAATGGCTCCAGGATTAGTAACCTGATCCACATATTGATTATTCGCGCGGGCATCGCCTACAATAAAGTAAAAACGACTGTTAAAAGGATACCAAGGGCGGTTGTACAATGCACCAGTAGCGGCACGACATTCTTCTGCGGATTTATAGAAATCATCCAGCAACATTTGGTTCTCTGAAGTTACGTCCAGAAAGTCTTCACAAGAAACGACTGACAACCCCATGAGTCCTATAGCTAATATACCTAAAATTTTTCTCATTGTTTCATTAGATTAAAAACCAATATTAATACCGAAAGTAAACGTACGGGGAGAAGGATAGCGCCCTGCATCAAAGCCGTTCAATAGGGCACTTTGAGCATAATTGCTATATTGATCGCGTGCCATACCCACTTCTGGATCATAACCTGAATATCCACTGATTGTAAACAGGTTGGATACATTGCAATAAAGTTTCAGCATTTCCAATCCCAGCTTAGAAGTTAGTTTTCTCGGGAAAGTGTATGACAAATTAACTGTTTGCAAACGAATATAAGAACCGTCTTCTATCAGATTGGAAGATACACGGTTATTCTCATTCAAATCATTCGAACTGATACGGGAGATATTTTTCTTGCCACTGATCACTCTTACATTGTAGATATTATTGGCAGAGCCTTCCGGATCAATCACTCCATATTTCGCATAGTGCAGTGCCGCATCCTTTAGCAAGTTATTCGTATAATCACGTGGATTATTAATTGTCATATTCAACCAGTTCATTACATCATTGCCATAGCAGAATGTGAAATAAAGGTTCAAGTCAAATCCTTTATAACTGAAGGTATTACCGAAACCACCCGTAAATTTGGGCAAGGGATTACCAATCACCTGTTGGTCCTTTGCATTAATAAGCCCATCTTTATTGACGTCTTCAAACAGAAGGTCGCCTACCCAAATACCGTTCTTCTCATCAATCTTCTTCGGTTGTCCGGTCGCGCCCTCTTCCGGAAGAGCCACCTTCAATTTGCCACTCTCATCAAACAAATCTGCCGCAGAGTTTATACGTCCGATCACTTTGTACCCATAAAATTGACCTATTGCATATCCAGGTTGAGTCAAGGTGACTTGTTTGTCATTCCCCCCAACTGATAGGTTTTGAAAACCTGCGCTGTAGCCGTATTCAAATCCAGCACTTTATTCCGGTTCAAAGAAAAAACCAGACTACTTCTCCACTGGAATTCCTTGCGCGATACATTCACCGTATTCAAGGTAAACTCAAATCCACGGTTTCTCAAGGACCCGACATTGCCCCATGGTGCCGACATTGCTCCAGTCCCATTCGTTCCGGTTATACCGGGCAAAGTAAGCACAATCAGCAAATCATCAGTACGCTTGTTATACCAATCAGCTATAAATTCAACACGATTATTGAAGAAAGAAAGATCTAAACCGATATTAAATGATTTTGTCGTTTCCCAAGTTAATCCTTCATTAGGAAGTCTTGAGAGAGCCTGCCCACTTCCCCAAATCGTTTCCGTATTATTTAAAATAGAAGTATAAGCAAAAGAAGCCACATTCGAATTAACCTACCACACCATAACCAGCACGCAGTTTCAAGTTTGACAACCATTCTACTTCTTTCAGAAATTCTCCTTATTTATGCGCCATGCCAATGCAGCCGACGGGAAAGCCCCCCAACGATTTCCTCTTGCAAAGTTGGAAGAACCATCATAACGCATAGTGGCGGTCAACATATAGCGATCCAACAATGAATAATGTGCCCGTCCGAAGAAAGATAAGAATGAACTTCTTCCCGTATATCCATCATTCTCGGCTGTACTTGCATCGCCGGCACCCAAATCTGTCAACGAGTTACTTCCCAAACGACGGCTCCCTTTCAGATAATTACTTCTGGTTTCAGTCATTTCATGCCCCAACATCAAGGTAAGATTCTGATTCTTTCCCGGCTTCAGGTTAAAATTCAACAGATTCCTCCATGCCCAATAATAATTGACCCGGATTGATTCTTGCCGATCCGCATAATCATTCTTCTGCCAAGAAGTGAAATAATAGCTCGGAGTAAAACTATGTACTTCTTCCGTTCCTACATTGCTCGAAAATTCAGTTTTGAAATTCATCCACTTAAATGGAGTGACAGTAGCATAAAGATTAGAACGCACCGACAACTTACGATTATTCTTATCAACCAGTTGCGCGATAGCCAGTGCATTCACCGGGCTACTATTATCATCGCTTTCAGAAGGACTACCATAACTCCCATCCAAATTATACACCGGTACATTCGGTTTCTGTTTCACTGCACTGTTGATAATATTCCAGTCGGCAATAGAGGTAGTCTGGGTAGTACGCGACAAATTAGCAGATCCTCCGATTTTAAGCCATTTGTTCACTTCCGAATCAATGGCCGCGCTCAATGTGATACGGTCGAAATCCGATCCTTCGGCAATACCATCCTGTCGCAGATAGCCAGCTCCCACTTTATAACTGGTTCCTTTCACACCTCCCGACATATTCAAGTTATAATTTTGCATGGAAGCCGGACGAAAGATAGCCGTCTGCCAGTTTGTACCCTCACCTAGCAAAGAAGGATTTGCAAACTCTGCAGTTTTACTACGCCCCATCATTTCAACAACCTCATTATTATGCTGGGCATATTCCCGCAAATTAGCCATATCCAGTTGCTTTGCCAAGTACTGAATACCATATTGAGCTCCAGATTGACCCTGGGTTTTCCTTCCCTTCCACGCTTGGTTGTAATAATAATAACGCCATTCGCACCGTTGGCACCATAAATAGCTGTAGCCGAAGCATCTTTCAACACTTCCATTGATTCAATATCCGAAGGATTGATAGAGGACAAAGCATTATCTGTGTCTGTACCTGTATTACCACTGATTGTAACTCCATCAATAATATAAATAGGTTCATTTGTACCGTTGATGGAGTTCAGCCCACGAATCTGTACAGAAGCTCCACCACCCGGCATACCATTATTCTGTATCATCAATACACCGGCTGCACGTCCTTGAAGAACCTGATCGATAGAAGTAGGATTCATTTGTGAAATCATCTCCGAACTAACAGAAGTAACAGCTCCGGTCAAATCCGAACGCTTCATAGAAGCGTATCCGATAGCTACCACTTCATCAAGAGCCACTGCATTATCCTGCAAAGTTATATTCACCACTTTCTTATCAGCAATCTTTACCGCTATAGGCTTCATTCCTATAAAAGAGAATTCCAACGTTTGTCCTTTTGCGACAGTAATGGAATAATTGCCTTCAAGATTGGTTACAGTACCGGTAGAAGTGCCTTTCACCACCACACTTGCTCCAATGACCGGTTCTCCATTTTCATCGGTCACTTTTCCCGTTATACGCACAGCTTGCTGTTGCTGTTCTTCAATAGAGACTACCGCATCCGAAGCATACACCGGAAGCGGATAAGAAGAAGTTCCCCAGACACAGAACCCAATCAGAAGTCCGGCACAGCATCGGGTTAACACCGATTGTGTTTGTTGCTTCTTACAATCAAACTCATTTTTCATACTATAAAATTTAATGTTAGTAAAATACATCAAAGTCCTGATAAAGAAGCTGACATTTCTATCTCATTTATCAGTTGATGCAAATTTACAGCACTCCACTCTTAAGGACATTCTTATACGTTACAAAAGCTAAAGTACCCGTTTCCACGACTATTCAATCCGTTTCATTCAGGTTTCTCAAAGTAACGTTCTTCCTTCTATACATATACAGAATTAGGATTCATTCTCTAATCTGCCAATATAATCCGTAGGAGAAACTCCATAAAACTTTTTGAAAGCAGTAGAGAAATGAGTATGATTAGTGAAGCCGACAGCATAAGCAACTTGAGATATATTCATTTTTTTATCCTTCAACAATAAAGCAGCTTGTTTAAGACGGATATTGCGTATAAACTCACTGGCAGGAATTCCCGTCAGTTCTTTCAACTTCCGGTGAAGTTGCACACGACTCAATCCAACCTGTTCTGCCAACATCTCCACATTCAGTTCCGAGTTATCCAAATAGTCATTAACCACCTTCATTACACGCTCCATCAATATCTCGTCATTTGACTTCATTTCTACTGTTCTCACTTTATCTTCCTGATCCTGTGCACCGGAGAATTTTCCTTTCAACAACAAACGATTGGCTATCAGACTTGCAATCATAGTCGAAAGTTCTTCCACAATAAAAGGTTTCGTCAGATAAGCGTCCGCTCCCTTATCCAATCCTTGGATACGGTCCGGATGTTCGGCTTTTGATGTCAGCAGAATGACTGGAATATGGCTGGTATTTCCGTTTCCCTTCAACTTTTTCACTAGTGTAAAACCATCCATTTCGGGCATCACAACATCAGATACAATCAAATCGGGCAATTGCGCTAATGCCAGCCTCAACCCCTCGTTTCCATTTTTGGCTGTCATTACCCGGTAAATTCCGCCTAATTCCATCTGCAGAAACTCCCGGACTTCATCATCGTCATCCACCACCAACACTCTATAATTAGTTTTACTACGTCCAATTTTCTTTTTCTCCGGTTTCTCCAATTCATAAGGATGGCTCTGTAAAACCATCCTGTTTTCCAAGGAGTGTTCCACCATTTCTTCTTTTTTCAGATGATTATTGCCGAGTGGAATACGAATTGTAAAACAACTCCCTTTTACATCTTTCCGATTAGATGCAACCACTGTACCATGGTGTAAACCAACCAACAAGCGGCAAAGATTCAACCCGATTCCAAACCCTATAGGAGTAGAAGACAACTCGGCGGATGCCTGGTAAAAACGTTCGAATATTTTCTCCAGCTTACTTTCATCAATACCCGGTCCGGTATCCATAATCATTATCTCTGCATAATTACGAAGAACACCCGACTCTTTTTTATTTACTCCCGCAGATAAACATACGGTAATCTCCCCTCCATCCGGAGTATACTTAAAACCATTTGAGAACAAATTAACTAGCACCTTATCAAAATTATTCCGGTCAATCCATACAGGAAGTTCTTTCAGAGTATGTTCGAAAGTAAACTGTATTCCCCGTTTTTCCGCCTGATAATCAAAAGCCTGGAACAAGTCATCAATAAAGCCCACAATATCTGTTTCCGAACAATGAATTTTCATCTGCCCCTTGTCGATTCTACGAATATCAAGCAACTGATTAATCAGTCCGACAATCCGATTCGCATTTTTATATATCGAGCGTAAAGCTTTCGTTGTAGGTTCATCATATTCACGCCTCAACAATGTCTCCAGAGGACTAATAATCAACGTCATTGGCGATCTTATCTCATGAGATATATTGATGAAGAATTTCAATTTCTCTTCGTTGATTTCTTCCCTCTGTTTACGCTTCAATAGATAATAAAACTGCATCCCAAAAACTACCAGAAGCAAGAGATAACAGATATATGCCACGGTAGTCTGATACCAAGGAGGAGAGATATGGATACCCACCTGCTTCACTGGGGTATAAGTCCCATTTTCACAGGCACGCACTTCCAGCGTATAGTTTCCGGGAGACAAATGGCTGTACGTAATACGATTCACCCCGGACAAAGTAATATTCCAAACAGTGCTCAATTCTTTCAGACGATATTCATAATGAATATTCTCCGGCTCGCGAAAATCCATCGTAGAGAATTCAAAAGTAAATGTATTGTCTTCATGCGAGAGCCGGAAGTTTTTCGCATCCATCAATATCCCTTCAATCACTTTTTTCCCTCCGGAAAAGGTTTCAGAAGTAATAGGCTGATTACCTAAATACATATTCATAATCATCACCTCCTGCAAAAACTTCTCCGGCATTATCAGTGCCGGAGAAAAACGGGTGATTCCATTACTTCCTCCAAAATAGATATTATCTTCCTTATCATAAAAATACACTCCACGGGAATACTCTTTATCAATCAGTCCATTACCCGTATAATAATTGATAATTCTCGATTCGGCAATTTTAATCTGGTTAATGCCTTTGAATGTACTACACCAGATATTTCCTTCCTTGTCTTCCGCCAATCCGCATATCACATTATTAGAAGTCCATCATCGGTCGAATAAAGCATAAAGGAACGACTGCTACGGTTCCACATATACAAACCGTTATTCGTTCCGATCCAAATATTACCATTATGATCTTCCAACAAAGAATAGCAGACACGAGTATTCAAAATGGAATCCCCTTCAATCTCTACGAAACGATCGCTTCGGGCATCATAGCAACTGATACCTTTATAGTGTCCTATCCATATAATATCTTTTGAATCACATAAAAGCACATTGACCCATCGGTTTTTCATCATTTTTCTAGTTTCTGGTGCTTTCTCGCCCGGGTTCCATGTAGTTCCGGTAGGAAGATGATAACCTTTTAGCCCTTCACCGAATACTGAAATATACAAATTTTTCCGTGAATCTTCCGTGAGACTTTTTATGCGACATTTTCCGATCTGAGGGAGAAAATGACACTGTCCCGTACGAGTATCCAACTGTGCCAAACCATTATAATAAGTACCGATCCAGAAAGTATGATTACTATCTTCAAAAATAGAAATCACAGTTTGTGAGGTGGCAATATGATCTATAATCTCACCCTCGGCATTAAACTTAAAAAGCCCCCATTTTCCAGTCCTGCCCAAACGAACCCCTGACTATCCTGATATATGGAAGTGATAATATCCCCACTATCATATCCCTTCTCCGAGAGATTCCAAAATCCGAATACCACCGGACGGTTAGGAATCATCACTATTCCTTTCTGAAAGCATCCCAACCAAAGATTCTGATTACGGTCTTCTGTTATCGCAACGACTTTGGCCGTATTCATATTCAAAAATGGAGTATGTATATTTTCTACAGGAGTCAATAACCGTTTTTCCTTATTAATAGAATAGACTCCCTTACCGTATGTACCTAAATAGATAACTCCATCTTTTGTTAAGGTCATTTCACGTATATCTATCCCTTGTCTGTCTTTAACTCTGAATGGAATAAAAGTACTGGATACTTCATCAAACATCAGGACCGTTCCGGCAACTGTTACAAACAAGGCTCCCTCCTTATCTTCAAGAACTATACCTGCCAAATTTCCCGGCAAATCCGGTGTCTTATAAACAGCTTTTTTCCTACCAGAAGCATCCAGGCATACCAGTCCTTGTCTATCTGTACTAATCCAGATACGATTAAAACGGTCTTCATAAATGTGATTGATTGATTGTGTACCACATATTTTATTAATTTCCCCCAAAGCAACGACTTTATTATTCTCCCGATCAACCTTGAAAAGCCCGCGTCCAGTAGCAACTAACCATATTTCACCATTCTGCAACTGAACAATTTCCGCCACACTGGGAGTCAGGTTTTCTTCAAAAGGGACTGTGCAGAATACATCTTTCTCCGGAAGATAATATTGTAATCCATTGCTACATCCCACCCACAATCGTTGATCCCTATCTACAAACAATTCACGTACAATGTTTCCCAACAAAGAAGTAGCATCGTTCTCCTTATTCAAATATTGGGTAAACTGTACCCCATCAAATTTGTTCAAACCATATTCGGTTCCTATCCATACAAATCCGCGCGCATCCTGACAAATCGTAGTCATCAGGTTACAGGTTAACTGACCCGAGTCATAAAAACGACTATTCTCCGAATAACCATATCGGCAAAAAAATAAAAGAAAGATAAAAAGAAAAAATAACTTTCTCATAGCATTTCCAATTAGATTCAATGCTGACAAATAGGAAAGTTTCTCCGGATTATACAAATAGAAAAGGAAGTTTTTTCCAGGTTTCACAGGCCTTCCGGAAAGTATGTAACGAAAAGAATACAATATGAAACATGTAGAATAGTGTTGTAACACCAATCAATGGAATAGAAGCATATTCCCAAACGTTTCTCCCCCGGATCTCCTATCTTTGCCAATAAGAAAACACACTATCAGTGTTCCTTGTAAACTATAGAATTGAACCTTTAATAAATGCTCAACCATGAAACAAAAAATTTTAGTCACTCTTGTATTAATCATTTGTGTTACGAACCTATCAGCACAAAATAATATACGAATCAAAGAGAATTTCGATTTTGACTGGAGATTTACACTTAGTGACCGGCCCGAATATGCCACAGTAGATTATAATGACAAAACATGGGATACGGTTCAGTTGCCACACGACTGGAATATCCAACAAGAGTTTGACATCAAGTGCGGAGGGTCTGCAGCCTATTTGCCCGAAGGGATCGGCTGGTATCGTAAAACATTTAAAATTCCCTCACATTACAATGGGAAGAAAATTTCTATTCTTTTCGATGGTATCTTCCAACAAAGTGACGTATACGTCAATGGGAAGCACCTTGGGTTCCGTCCGTATGGGTTTTGTAGCATCGAATACGATTTGACTCCTTATCTAAATGCAGATAAAGAGAATGTGATTGCCGTCCGTGTAAATACTACTGGAGGACGTCCGCGCTGGTATGCTGGTGCGGGTATCTACCGACATGTTTGGTTGCAAGCGTTCAATCCGGTACATATTACCACTTATGGTACCTATATTACAACTCCTTCCGTCAGTACGGATAAAGCAGAAGTGCACATTGTAACCACTATGAAAAACAGTACTGACAAAACACAGACTCTCACTATCTCCCAACAAGTACTCGACGCCAGAGGAAAGGCAGTTACCCAAAATGACAGCAAGAAACTCACACTGCCAAGCCAAGATACTTCCGATCTGAAACAGATACTTTCATTGAATCATCCACAATTATGGAACTTGGAGAATCCTCAGATGTACCAGATGGAGACCATCATCAGAGCCGGTTCTAAAATAATAGACATCTATCGGACACCTTTTGGAGTACGAACATTCAAGTTCGATCCGAAGCAGGGATTCTCCCTCAATGGGAAACAGATCAAGTTAAAAGGTATGTGTCTGCATCAAGATGCAGGAAGTATGGGAGTAGCAGTTCCCGATCGGTCATACGAACGGCGGCTGGAAATACTGAAAGAGTATGGATGCAACGCTATCCGCTGTGCCCACAACCAACCTTCTCCCGAATTTCTGGATATGTGTGACCGTATGGGATTCATTGTTATTGATGAAGCATTTGATAAATGGAAATCAGGATACTATGAGAAATACTTTGATGAATGGTGGCAGAAGGATCTGGAAAACATGTTGCTTAGAGATCGCAATCATCCGAGTATCGTACTTTGGAGTATCGGAAACGAAGTACAAGAAGCATGGGACAACAGCACTACGGGAGTTGAAAGAGCTACAATGCTGCAAGCATTTGTACATCAATACGAACCCAGCCGCCCGGTAACCCTCGCTGCACAAAACGGTCATCAAGCCAAATTTTCCGGTGTAACCGACGTAATCGGCTACAACTATCTGGAAGCCGTATGCTTAATGACCATCAAAAGTATCCCGAACGTTGCTTCCTCGTATCGGAAGAACTACCCTATTTCAGTGGTGAGGAAGGAAATATACGTAGCTACACTCCCTATAATCCTTGGAATATAGTAGCTTCCCATGACTTTATTGCAGGAGGTTTCATTTGGTCAGGAGTAGATTACTTGGGTGAAGCCGGATGGCCCAGTAAAGGATGGCCGAATGGTTTGTTCGATATATGTATGTTTGAGAAGCCACGGGCCGCCTATCACCGGGCTATGTGGAATCCGGAACCAATGGTGCGCATTGCAATCATAGATCCCTCACTGGATATAGATCACGGACGTGACTTATGGCAATGGCCTAATATGGCCGCACATTGGAATTTTCCCGAACATTATCGAGGACTGGTCATGGAAGTACGCACCACTACCAATTGTGAGAAAGTGGAAATGCTAATGAACGACAAATCAATGGGAATACATAAAACCGAGAATTTCCCCAATAATACTATTATCTGGTATTTGCCATATACTCCCGGGAAACTAGTGGCCAAAGGTTTCAACGGAGATACAGAAGTAGCCAACTATCAACTGGTAACCTCCAAAGAAACGACCAATGCGCTTATTACGCCAGACAGAACCGAAATTAAGGCTGATGGTCAGGACTTGTCACACATTGCCATTCAACTGATTGACTCTGACGGCAACCGAGTGCAGACAGATGATAGAAAAATAACGGTAAGTGTAGAGGGAGAAGGGAAATTCCGAGGTATTGACAATGGAGACTTGCGTCGCAAAAGAACATTTGCCGGCAACCAATTAAGAACCTATTTTGGAACAGCTCTAATTACCGTACAATCTACCCGGAAAGTGGGAACAATGCAGGTAAAAATAGAAATGGAAGGAAACAGCGTCCCTTATATTGTAGAAATCCGAAGTAAATAAGCTGTAGGAGATTTTAATAAATCCCAATGATTAACAATTTATTTATAATGACATGAAAAGAGTAACCGCTTTATTAAATTTTCTGTTCTTTATCAACATCGCTTTCGCTGCCGACCGTTTTGTTGTGTTCCAACAAAGTCCGGATTATTTTCCAGTTATCTCAAATGGAGTTCCTTGTTCTATCCTTACTGACAGTAATGAAGAGAAAGGAATCCAGATGGCTATCAAAAATCTTCAAAAAGATATAGCCCAAGTTTCCGGCAATCGACCGGAAATTCTGAATATTTCTAATGGAGATAGACAAACGATCATTATCGGCAGTAACGAATCCCCTTTTATCAAAGCTCTATTTAAAACCGGCAAGTTGGAAAAGGAAGAGTTGAATGGGAAAAAAGAAAAATATATAATCCGGACTATCGACAAACCACTAGAAGGAATTGACCGTGCACTAGTCATTGCCGGAAGCGACAAGCGGGGCACGATTTACGGTATTTACGAACTTTCCGAACAAATAGGTGTATCCCCCTGGTATTGGTGGGCCGATGTCCCTGTCGTAAAACAAAAGAATGTATATGTTATTCCGGGTAGTTATACCGACGGCGAACCTGCAGTCACTTATCGAGGTATCTTTCTAAACGACGAAGCTCCCTGTCTGACCGGCTGGGTAAAACAAACTTATGGAACAAACTATGGTGACCACCGCTTTTATGCACGCATTTTTGAACTGATACTTCGCCTGAAAGGTAATCTTGTATGGCCTGCCATGTGGGCATGGGCTTTTTATGCGGATGATCCTCTAAACAGTAAGACAGCTGATGAAATGGGAATTATTATTGGCACTTCCCATCACGAACCCATGGCACGCAATCATCAAGAGTGGGCGAACAAGCGTAAAGAATACGGAGCATGGGATTACACGACCAACCAGAAAATGCTCGACCGCTTCTTCCGTGAAGGTATTGAACGAAGACAAGGTACAGAGGATATTGTGACTATCGGTATGCGTGGTGACGGTGATGCCGCCATGAGCGAGGATATAACGTGAAATTGTTGGAAAGGATTGTAAAGAATCAACGCAAGATTATCGAGAAAGTGACCGGACGACCGGCTAAAGAGATTCCCCAAATCTGGGCTTTATATAAAGAAGTGATGGATTACTATGACAAAGGAATGCGTGTTCCCGATGACGTAATCATGCTATTGTGCGATGACAACTGGGGAAATGTACGCCGCTTGCCCAACGAAAAGGAGCGTAAACATCCTGGTGGTTGGGGAATGTACTACCATGTAGATTATGTAGGAGCCCCCCGAAATTCAAAATGGATCAATGTTACTCCGATACAAAATATGTGGGAGCAACTCCAACTGACGTATAACTACGGGGTAGATAAATTATGGGTATTGAATGTAGGCGACCTCAAACCCATGGAGTATCCCATCACTCTCTTTCTGGATATGGCATGGAATCCAAGGCAATATAATGCCGGCAATCTGTTAGAACATCCCCGCCGTTTCTGCGCACAGCAGTTTGGCAAAGATCAAGCGGATGAAGCTATGCGAATCTTAAACCTGTACAGCAAATATAACGGTCGCGTAACGGGAGAAATGCTCGACCGGAATACTTATAACCTGGAGACCGGCGAATGGAAACAAGTATCTGATGAATATCTGAAACTGGAAGCGGAAGCTTTGAGACAATACATATCATTGAAACCAGAATATAAAGATGCCTACAAGCAATTAATCCTCTTCCCTGTTCAAGCCATGGCAAACCTGTACGAGATGTATTATGCACAAGCCATGAACCATAAATTGTACAAAGAAAACAATCCGCAAGCTAACGAATGGGCAGATAAAGTGGAACAGGCTTTTGCACGGGATAAAGCGTTGAGTGACGATTATAACAACGTTATGTCCGGCGGCAAATGGAAGAACATGATGATTCAGAAACATATCGGTTATACCTCATGGAATGATAATTTCCCCGCTGATACACTACCACAAACCTACCGAATCGAAAATCCGGAAAAGGCTGTCGGTGGATACGTCTTCACCGGGAAAGACGGATATGTAGCTATGGAGGCCGAACACTATTACAGCACTAAAGCAGCACCAGGTACGGAATGGACAGTGATCCCCTACATGGACGAACCCTTAGCGGCATGGCTCTGATGCCTTATACCCAGCCGACCGACGGAGCTTCTATCTCCTACAAAATAAAATTGCCTAAAGGAGTCGACAAAGTGACTGTTCACGTGATAGTGAAATCGACTCTTGCTTTCCACGACCGGAAAGGGCATGAGTACAGTATCGGATTCGAAGGAACGAAGGAACAGACTATCAATTTCAATCATAACTTAAATGAGCTTCCTGAAAATGTATACAGCATATACTATCCGACAGTTGCAAGACGTATCGTTGAGAAAAAGGTCAAACTGAATGTGCCGAATACATCAGACGGCATGCAGACACTAATTTTCAAACCTCTTGATCCGGGCATCGTGCTGGAAAAGTTGGTTGTAGACTACGGAGGCTACAAGAAATCTTATCTGTTTATGAATGAATCGAAAAGCAAGAGAGATAATAGATAAAAAGATCAATGTAGAGACAAGTCAATTACTACACACTGATTCTATTTACATATAAATTTTGCAGTTTTTATTGTCAGCCGTCATTTCTATTCATTAGATAAATGATTTTCAATCCATTAGATGCTGACAATAAGCCCTGACAATAGGCTGACAATAACATTTTATAAGTTTTATTGTCAGCCTATTATTTTATGATTTTGCTCTCCCATATCTCCTATCCAGCTTTACTTACTTTTCAAGAAAAGCCTCCATTAAACATCCGTCATACAACCGGCATACTTATATCATTCAATAACTATTGTTCGATCAGGATGCCGGTATACTTAATTCTTCACGCCGTGGGAAGATCTTGTCACGGCCGTGGGGAATTAATGATACCGGTACTTTCATAGAACAATACCGGTATCCCAACGCAACTATACCAGCTTCTCTTTTTATACCTCCCACTTAATCAGCCTGCAAATAAGCTATATGACAAGAGGGCAAGGCTGATAATAAATCAAAAAGAAACCGGCAGTTATTATTTTATCATTTGGAACATACAACATATATATTAGTAACATAAATATGGAAAGAAGTTACTTCCAAGGTAGATTTCAGAAACAGTTTTTTGCCTTTTGTATTGGGAAATGAGCTACCTTTGCTACAAATCCATACAATATGAACAGAAACACTTTTTTTGTATTATTCCTATTAATAAGCAACCTTGTTTCAGGACAGGACCTGAAACTGTGGTATAGTCAACCTGCACAAAATTGGTCGGAAGCTCTCCCTATTGGCAACTCCCGTCTTGGAGCCATGGTATATGGCGGAATCGAACGCGAAGAATTACAACTCAACGAAGAAACATTTTGGGCAGGCTCTCCATACAATAATAATAACCCGAATGCCATACATGTTCTACCGGTTGTACGCAAACTGATTTTTGAAGGGAGAAACAAGGAAGCGCAAAGACTCATTGACGCCAACTTCTTAACCCAACAACACGGAATGAGCTATCTGACATTAGGTAGCCTTTATCTGGAATTTCCGGAACACCAAAACGCATCCGGCTTTTACCGCGATCTGAATCTGGAGAATGCAACGACAACTACCCGTTATCAAGTGGATGACGTCACTTATACCCGCACCACTTTTGCTTCATTTACTGATAATGTCATTATTATGCATATCAAAGCAAGTAAAGCAAACGCACTGAACTTTACTATTGCATATAATTGCCCTCTAGTACATAAGGTGAATATTCAGAATGATCAGCTGACCGTCACCTGTCAAGGGAAAGAGCAGGAAGGTTTGAAAGCCGCACTACGGGCAGAATGTCAAATCCAAGTAAAAACGAATGGCACTCTCCGCCCGGGAGGAAATACGCTCAAATAAATGAAGGAACAGAAGCAACCCTTTATATATCGGCAGCAACCAACTACGTAAACTACCAGGATGTCAGCGCCGATGAATCCCACCGGACCAGCGAATATCTGAAAAGAGCGACGCAAATACCTTACGAAAAAGCTCTCAAAAGCCATATCGCTTATTATAAAAAACAATTTGACCGTGTACGCCTTACATTACCGACAGGCAAAACTTCCCAACTGGAGACTCCCAAACGAATTGAAAACTTCGGAAATGGGGAAGATATGGCAATGGTAGCTCTACTTTTCCATTATGGACGTTATTTACTGATTTCTTCTTCGCAACCGGGTGGACAGCCGGCTAATCTGCAAGGTATATGGAACAACAGTACTCATGCACCTTGGGATAGTAAATACACCATCAACATTAATACAGAAATGAACTATTGGCCGGCAGAAGTCACTAATTTAAGTGAAACACATAGTCCGCTATTCTCTATGTTGAAAGATTTATCCGTCACAGGAGCAGAAACAGCCCGAACTATGTATGATTGTAGGGGATGGATGGCGCATCATAATACTGATTTATGGCGAATTTGCGGAGTTGTAGACTTTGCTGCAGCCGGCATGTGGCCTAGTGGGGGAGCCTGGTTAGCACAACATATCTGGCAACATTACCTCTTTACAGGAAATAAAGAGTTCCTGAAAGAGTACTATCCCATCCTGAAAGGAACAGCGCAGTTCTACATGGATTTCTTGGTAGAACATCCAGTGTATAAATGGTTGGTAGTGTCGCCTTCTGTGTCGCCGGAACACGGACCTATCACGGCCGGTTGCACCATGGATAACCAGATTGCCTTTGATGCACTGCATAATACCTTATTGGCTTCATACATCGCAGGTGAAGCCCCCTCTTTCCAAGACTCCCTCAAACAAACACTAGAGAAATTGCCACCTATGCAAATAGGAAAACATAACCAACTACAAGAATGGCTTGAAGATATTGACAATCCCAAAGACGAGCACCGTCATATTTCACATTTGTACGGGCTATATCCAAGTAATCAAATTTCTCCATACTCGAATCCCGAGTTATTCCAGGCAGCAAGAAACACATTGCTGCAACGCGGTGATAAGGCTACCGGTTGGAGTATCGGCTGGAAAGTCAATTTCTGGGCACGTATGCTGGATGGAAACCATGCCTTCCAAATCATCAAAAATATGATTCAACTATTGCCCAACGATCACTTGGTTAAAGAATATCCGAACGGGCGTACCTATCCCAATATGCTGGATGCCCATCCGCCTTTCCAGATTGACGGTAATTTCGGTTATACAGCCGGAGTAGCGGAAATGTTGCTCCAAAGTCATGACGGTGCCGTACATTTATTGCCGGCATTGCCTGATGCATGGGAAGAAGGAAGTGTGAAGGGGCTGGTGGCACGTGGAAACTTTACTGTCGATATGGACTGGAAAAACAATGTGTTAAATAAAGCGATCATCCGGTCGAATATAGGCGGTACGTTCCGCATCCGGTCTTATGTCCACTGAAAGGGAAAGGCTTAAAACAAGTAAACGGGAAAGAGTGCTCAAATAGATTATTCGCCACCACTCCTATCAAGCAACCTCTTGTAGCCAAAGGGGTAAGTGCGCAATCTCCCAAGCTGCAGAAGGTTTATGAATATGACATCGAAACAAAGCCGGGTAAAACCTATATTGTAAATACAATCGAAGGAAAACAATAATACAGAAGAAGGGATAAATCTTTTCTCATGTTACATTATTTACACACGATGTTACAACATCCGATTGTACTCCCGGAACCTAATGAAAATATTCATCTTTTATTAGGTTATATTTAGGTTTTTAGTTTTCTTTGTACAACAAACAACGATCTATAACTATGAAAATGTATTCACTTTTCTATTATTATTGTTTTCTTTGTTATGCAACGGGCAATCTCCTAAGTTATTCACTACTGACAAAGAACTCTCCAGTAGTCTGATTAATCAAATATATCAAGACCGGAACGGTTTCATTTGGATTGCAACAGAAGATGGTCTGAACCGTTATGACGGTGCTAAATTTACCATATACAAACATGAGCCCAATAATGAACATTCGTTAGCCCACAATTTTGTTCGTACTGTTTTTGAGGACAGCAAAGGTCATTTGTTTATCGGTACATATATGGGAATTCAAATGTATGATCCGGCCACAGACAATTTTACCCCACTTGCAATAAGGGAAGACAATGGAGAAATATTTGAAAGCAATATTGTTTCCTTTATCGAAAGGAGAAATGGAGAAATATGGGTATCCGGAAATATGTTGTGCAGGTTGAATATCAAAGATTACCTGTTGACTGTTCAAAAAATTGATATCCCCATGACATCAACAGGATTTATGATTGAAGACAAGAAACAGAATGTCTGGATAGCAAAAGACGAAGAAGGAGTATATCGTCTTGATTCTAATAACCAACTTACTTTATATTTATCTAAAGACAACGGATATGTCAAAAGTATATGTGAAGATTCACGTGGGAATATTTATGTAGGAAGTATGAGAAAAGGACTATTCGTCTATAACAAAAGACAAGACTCCTTTATACCTATTGATTTTAAAGAAAAGAGAGAACTTCCTATCTGTTTCCTCTATTCCGGACCGCAAAATGAATTATATATCGGAACTGATGGTAAAGGTATGAGTGTCTACAATAACCAAACTCATGAAATCTCCGAATACAATTTTGACAACAACTATTTTGATTCAAAAAATTCAAAAATACATTCTATCCTAAAAGACAATTCCGGTAACTTATGGTTGGCTGTTTATCAGAAAGGAGTCATGCAGATACCTGCCCGAACAAACAGTTTCAAGTATATAGGACATAAATCCATGGATAAAAACATGATCGGTTCCAGTTGTATAACCTCATTCTGCAAAGACAACAACGGTATGTTATGGGTTGGAACAGACAATGACGGAATTTATGCCCTGACAGAAAAGTTAGAACCGGCTAAACATTTCTCGCATACTAATCACCCTAATTCTGTGCCTTCAACAGTTATAAAACTATATGAAGATTCCGAGTACAACATTTGGGTCGGCTCCTTTATTAACGGTATGGGAAAGCTGAACAAACAGACAGGATTATGCGATTACCAGTACAAACTGGTAGATAAGAACAACAACTATATACAACGTGTATATGATTTCGCAGAAGATAAAAACAAGCGTCTTTGGATTGCGACAATGGGATTCGGGCTGTTTTATTATGATCTTAAAACCAAGGAGTTTACTTCTGTGCAATCCAATTCTTCATTGATAAATGAATGGATAGGTTGCCTGCACTACTCCAATGACAACAAGCTATATGTAGGAACTTACGACGGAATGAACTGCATTGACCTTGACACCTCTGATTTTCAGAGCTATAAGATACTACCCCAACACGTGATTTATTCAATTTATGAAGACAACCATGGAATTATATGGCTTGGAAGTTCCGAAGGCTGTCAAGTTGGAATAAGGAGACCAAAGAAATAACGACCTATACCACCGCGGATGGATTGCCCAGCAATACAATATATGCAATACAAGGAGACGAGAATGATTTCCTATGGATAAGTAGCAACGCAGGAGTATCCCAATTTCAAAAGAAAAATAACAAATTCATCAATTATTATGTAGGTGACGGATTACAAGGGAATGAGTTCTATAAAAATGCCTCATTCAAAGATGAGCAAGGCACCATCTGGTTTGGCGGAATGAATGGTATCACCTATTTCAATCCGCAAGACATTATCAATCCGGCAAAAACATGGAATATCCGAATTACCGACTTTTTCCTGCATAACAATCCGGTTAGAAAAGGAATGAAATCCGGTATTCACAATATTATCAACTGCCCTGTATTCAACGCAAAAGAGTTTTATCTATCCCATAAAGACAATGTGTTCAGTATCGAGTTTGCCACTCTGGAATTAAATGCCCCCGAACACATCAACTACCTTTATTCTATCAACGATGAAAAATGGATTAGTTTGCCCAAAGGTGTAAACCGTATCTCATTCAGCAATCTGAAACCCGGTACCTATAACTTTAAAATCAGAGCAAAAGACAACACTGTGTATTCAAATATAAAAGAAATTACCATCTTTATATCTCCTGCATGGTATGCTTCATGGTGGGCCAAAGTTATCTACTCCTTATTATTACTGACCATTATATTTATCATTATTCTTCAGATCAGACATCGGTACAGAATGCATCAGGAAATGCTGCAACATATCCATACCGAACAAATCAATGAAGCAAAATTGCAGTTCTTTATCAACATCTCTCACGAGATACGCACTCCGATGTCTCTAATCATCAGTCCTCTACAGAAACTGATTAAGAATGAGGAGAACAATGAACGCCTGAAAATATATCATATTATCTACAGAAATGCGGAACGTATTCTGAATCTTGTCAATCAACTAATGGATATTCGGAAAATTGATAAAGGACAAATGTTCCTGATGTTCCGGGAGACCAATATTATTCCTTTTATAGAAGATTTATGTACAACTTTCGGTCAACAGGCAAATACAAAAAATATCCAGCTACAACTTCACAGTACGCTCCGGGAACTGAATGTATGGGTAGACACAGGTAATTTTGATAAGATTATCCTGAATATTCTGTCTAATGCCTTCAAGTTTACTCCTGAAAAAGGAAACATAGATATTACCATCCGTACTGGAGAAGATAATACACTGCCCGATCCCTTGAAACAATATGCCGAAATAATTATCGCGGATACCGGAACAGGCATCGATGAACAGGAAAAAGAACATATCTTCGAACGTTTCTATCAGATCCGTAACAGCCAACAGAATCCGAAAGGCGGAACAGGAATAGGATTACATCTGACTCGTTCATTAGTGGAATTACATCATGGAATTATCTATGTAGAAAATAATAAAGAACAACCGGGTTGCCGTTTTATTATCCGATTACCGTTGGGTAACAAGCATCTACGACCTGAAGAAGTTGACAACAATGAGCAAAAGGTAACAGTAGCCGTACCAACTGTTCCTGTCATCTCTCCCATTATAGAAAATAAGGAAGAAAAGAAAGTCAGGGTAAAAACTAAATATCGCGTATTAATTGTAGAAGACGACGAAGAAATCCGAAATTATATAGCGAAGGAGTTTGGGGACAAATTTCATATCATGGAAAGCCGTAATGGTAAAGAAGCATTAGAGCAAATATTTAAAAAGGCTCCGGACTTAGTCATTAGTGACATCATGATGCCCGAAATGGACGGACTCACCTTATGCCGGAAGATCAAGCAGAATGTAAACCTCAACCATATCCCAGTCATTTTGCTTACTGCAAAAACGAGGAAGAAGACAACCTTGAAGGTCTGAATACAGGAGCCGACGCTATATCATGAAGCCATTCAATATCGAAATTCTGCAAAAGACGGTAGAAAATCTGATTAATACACGGCAGCAGTTACGCAAAGTATTTACAGGCCAGCAAAATCTGGAAAACAAGGTTCAGAAACTGGAAGTGAAATCACCCGATGAGAAATTGATGGAACGTATTATGAAAGTGATCAATGAAAACATCAGTAACCCTAACTTGACAATAGAGACAATCACCACCGAGGTAGGTATTAGCCGCGTACATCTTCACAGGAAACTCAAAGAGCTCACCAACCAGACAACCCGTGACTTTATACGTAATATACGTTTAAAAGAAGCCGCTCGTTTATTGTCCGAAAAACAGCATACCATATCCGAGATAGCCATGTTAACAGGATTCACTGATCCTAATAATTTCTCGACAACATTCAAAGAATTGTATGGAATGCCGCCTTCAATGTATATGAAAGAGCAGTTGAGTAAAAAAGAAGAGTAACCCAACTGCTCTCTAGCATGTTTATCTGTTAAACTTGTACCAATCAAAGTTAAACAGTTTGCAGCCTTTACGTCCTTTGAATACAAAATAAATATCTTGTATTCCTGTGACCGGTTTTACAATATCAGTCTGCAATGTTTTCCAGCATTCCCAACCTCCCGTTGAAGGAATAGTCAGTTCCGCAATTAATGGTCCGCTTATACTGTCTGTACGTACTTCAAGTGTTCCGCCACGAAGGCACTGGCAACGGTAGCAGTGAACCGTTTGGGGGATTTATTGCCGAAATCCACTTCACGTACCTTTATATAATCTCCATTATGAATTTCAGATATATATATACCGGTTTTCACATTTGGTTCGGACTTCACACCTTCAGAAAAAGCGATTGTTTCAGCTTCCACCCTTTCGTAAGGATTGAGCGTACCTACCGGTGACACCCCTTCCCGGGTAGCATTAATAATCGGGAAAGTGCCGTCAGCGTTATACTTAAATTGCTCCACCGCCGCACTTCGCCCGAAGCCTCCACCACCCGGCAGCTTACCCGTATGATAGAAGAAATAAGAATTGCCTTTATAGTCTATCACTCCACAATGGTTAGTAAACGAGCCCGTATCTTGTAAAGGCATGATTTCTCCCATATACTTCCACGGCCCAAGAGGTCCGTCACTCATGGAATAGGCAATATGTTCGGGTACACCTCCGGCAGCATAAAGAAGATAATATTTTCCTTCCCGTTTATGAAGCCATGGACCTTCTGTATAAGTATCTTTATACTTAACATCTTTGACACGTTTTTCCGGATTGGGTGCACCAAAGCTCTCAACAGTCTGTTCCAGTTTGCCCACTTCACCTTTCAAGGAAATCATGTCGTCATTCAGTTCTGCATAATAGATATTCGGATTTCCCCAATACAGATAAGCACGACCGTCATCATCAATGAAGACCGTAGGATCAATATAGTCCCAGCTTCCGTCATGAAGCGGTTTGCCGATGGCATCTTTAAAAGGACCGACAGGCGTATCACCGACTGCCACACCGATTGCCATCGTATTGGAAAGTTTGGAATGCAGGCAGACATACCAATAAAACTTACCATTACGCTCTACACATTGTGCTGCCCAGGCACGGTCGTCCGCCCAGTCGAATGATTCGATGGCAAGAGGAGAGCCGTGATCGGTCCAGTTCACCATATCTTTGGTAGAATATACACGCCATTCCTGCATCCAGAAAAAATCCGCTTTGTCTTCATCGTGTCCCGTATACACATACAAGGTGCCGTCGTGTACCATAGGAGCCGGGTCTGTAGTAAAGCAAGTTTGCACAATCGGGTTTTGCGCTGACAGTCCTCCTTCGGTCATAACCGAAACGAGCAACAATGTAGCTGCGATAAATGTAGATTTCATTTTCATGCTATTTTCAGTGTTTAAATAAATGTGGTACAAATTCTTTCAGGCAACGTCTCCACGTGAGCCATTCATGCGCTGTGCCTTGCGATTCATAATAATCAACCTCGATACCCAGTTTCCGGAGTGAATCCACCATCTTCTTTGTTCCCATTTGTTCCTCCGTGCCACAGCCGAGAAAGAAATAATTCACTTTCTTATTGAACTTGTCCGCATCCGCAAACACTCCGTTAAAACAAGTCTTCATATCCAGACCAAAAATCGCCCCGCTGAAACTTCCGATATAAGAAAACTTATCGAGATGAGGCAGAACCGTATTGAAAGTCTGATGTCCTCCCCACGAGAGTCCTGCCATAGCACGGTGTTCGCGGTCGGTTTTCGTACGGAATGTCCGGTCTATCATAGGAATCAGGTCTTTCAGAATAACGTCATAAAAGGTGGCGCCATACAAAGCCCGCTCCTCGTTCACATCTTTTCCCGGACGCGGCCGGAACGGAGCTTCCACATCACCGCTATCCATCACCACGAGCATCGGCACACACTGACCGGATGCAATCAGGTTGTCCATAATATGATTCATCTTTCCCTGCGTGCTCCAGCCGGTTTCATCTTCACCCATGCCATGTTGCAGATACAATACCGGATAGCGCTTCTTCGGATGAGTTTCATACTCTGCCGGCGTATATACCATACACCGACGGAACTCTTTCTGCGTTTCGGAGTAATACGTACAGGAACGAACCTGCCCGTGAGGTACCTGTTGAGGACGATAATAATCCCCCTCCTCACCTTCAGGGATTTCGATGCCACTTGCCATACGGCAACAACCGAAGAACGTATAACTGGAAGGATCTGTTACCGACACCCCGTCTGCAATCAGGAAATAATAATGGAATCCTACAGGCAGAGGGTTGGTCGTTGCCGTCCAGAGTCCTCCGGTATCTTTCCACATATCATACTTCTTTCCGCAACAATCCACTTGTAGCCTGTTAGCCTGCGGAGCATAGAAACGAAAATGAGCACGCCCCTCTTTATCCACCCGGGGATAGTCATATCCCGGAATATTAGTGGATACCGGTTCGGTAGTAATCCCGGAGTTTAGTTCCTTCTCCAACAAAAGGAGTCGTTTCTCGGCATACCGCACTCCCAATTTCCTGTATCCTTCTGCCGTGAAATGCAAATTATCTTCTGCGGCAGGACAGCCCGAAGAAGGAATCACGTATGCGGTCGGAATCACTTGCGGCAGCGTATTGATTATCTCATTCATGCTTGCACATCTGCCATTCTGGTCGGCATGCACCACTTCTCCCGCCAACAAGGGAACATCTTTGCCTGAAGATTCAAATCCCTCAACAAATTCTCATAGACTCTCTTTACTTTTTGAGGCCACTCTTTATCACCGGTATTAGACTCGCCCTGATGCAAGAGGATACCTTTAATCACTCCCGCTTTTTGTGCTTCTACAGCCAATTCCTTTAGTCTGCGGTAAGGATTATTACCATACGCTTTCGCGGTATTTTTCAGCCATTCCGGTTGAGAGGCAATATGCTCTTCGCAATTCTCCTCATCAAACAGCTCAATCCTGCAACCACCAACAGCTACATTGACGACACCTACCTTAATATTATCAGGCAACCTTTCCACTAACGTACGTCCGAAATAATCGGCCGGTGTTAACCCTGTATGGCAACGTACTAACGGAGGAACAGCCTTATACCATTGTCCTTTGACGCGTCCCAAAGACGGACAATCAACAGCTGCCATCATCAGAAAACGTTCATTGACATTGCACGTATCCTGGGCCTCGATCTTTGCATTCCCTTCCATATTGGATTGTCCCAGACAAAGATAAATATGGAAATTCGGGTCTTGTGCAAAGGCAAATATGCCTGCACATAATAAACAACTTAATAATATAATCTTCTTCATCTTGTAACAAAACTGATATTATTATTCATCCATTTCGGCATACTCTTTAAACCAGTGATAAATAGCCCACGGACACGCTTCCGGATCATTCAAAAAAGTATAGTTTCCCGGTTCACCCGCTACATCCTTAAAAGCAGCCAGTTCATGAGACTTTGTAGTAAAGAACAGCCAGGAAACATTGCCGGATTGATCGGCTATGTATTTGAAATTAGCTCCAAAACCTTCGCCTTTCGCCACTCCCGTAATACTTTTCCCCCATGTTGCATCATATTTCTTCGGTGCCCAGTCTATCTCAGTCACCATGACAGGAGCAAAACTAGCTACCGGACCTACTTGCTTGTCCCAACCACGTTGGAAAGGTTCATATCCCCCTCCTGTAGAGGAGCCATTTCCTTCACCACTGTCCTGTTCGGCATCACTTCCATACCAGCCCGGATAACAGTGTACGGCAAAACCAATATTTTCTCCTTCGATACGATGGTCTTTATAGCCACTATACTGAGATTGCAGCCCAATCCGGTACCCAAATGATATTGTTACAAGCATTTCCACGTATTTTATCAACAATCGCCTGAAAATACTTTTGCATATTGATGAAGCAAGCATCACCGTCACCACCATATTTACCGTCTGTACCTTTTATATGAACGGGTTCATTAGCCAACTCGAACATAATCCCGGGATTATTCTTCACAACAGCATTCTGCGATACAATGTCCCATACTTTCAGCAGAAACTCCTGATAAGAATCTCCCAACTCTATACCTAGATACCTGTTATCTTCAGTATCACCTGCATGTGGACAAACTCCCGGCGGCGCATCACCACATACATCCCTTTAGAAATAAAATATTCCGCCATCGGGACAAATAACTCTTTCAGGTACTTCTTGAAACGTGTTTCCGAGAAACGTTCATGTCCTTCATAACGCACATAAGGCAACGTAGTATCATCACTCCAATAAGGATCCATGTGCAGACGTACAAAGTTAAATTTCCATCCGGCAGCCAGTATTTTATCCACCATACTTTTGTTATAGCTAAGACAACTGCTACATCATAATTACTCCATGCGTTGTTATTAAAATAAGGACTATAAGTCTGCGTAAATCCATGCAAGTTGACAATTTTCCCTTGTTCATTTTTCAGATAACGTCCCTCTACATGTAAAGGAACAACCAGCTTCGGAGAATCAGGATCATCATCCGATTCATCACCGCCGGTATCATCACCGGGTGTTGTTTCTTCTGTTTTTTTTCGTTTTCCTCTTGCGGAATTTCATCCTTGCCACAAGCAGAAAAACAACAGACAAGACAAAGTTAATATACCTATTATTCTTTTCATAATTTCATCAATCTATTTAATTACATCTATTTAAAATAATAGCGGAGCTCTATCGAGAGACTCCGCTATCCGGACGAGCGTGCCTAATCTAAATCAGCATAAACTACATGATAGTTTTCTATCTCATTTATTTACTGGCAGTACCATTTCTCAAACCTTCAAGGAAACCGACATAGACAGGTTTGCGGTTGTAATTCAAATCCCACAGACCAATTGGCTGGCCTTTTCTCCAGAAGGAGTTTTCAGAAGGGCTGTCTGTCGGGCTCCAATGAGTGATGCCATATTGCTGTGCCACCGGAATAATCTCAAAATATTTCTCAATAATGACTGATAGAAATCAGACATATTCTGCTGCATTTCGTCTGTCAGATTCTCTGTCAGTATCGTTTCACCAGCTGCATCGACAATACCCATATCCAATTCTGTGATCTTTATGAGCTTACCGGTAGAAGCTAACAGGGTAAACATATTGATAATGGCGTTTTCCTTACTAGCCTGAGTAGCAGGATTCATATAGTAAGACACATGCATTTGAGTACCGATACCGTCCACCTTTGTTTCCCCGTCAGACTCCCAACGTTCGATCCAATGTATCAAGCTCTTTAACTTCTTATTCTGATCCCAGTCGGATTCCAGATTATAGTCGTTAATAAAAAGCTTCAACTCATCAGGGTTACCACCGGACTCCGCAAAATACTTACGCGCAAACTTAATCGGAATACGGGCGTAATCATCACCCAAATAATCCTGCCAATAGAAGTTTTCACCGGAAACACCATTATCATCTGTTTGAGAAGCTGACTGAAGATCGTAATAGCCATCCCCATCCGAATCTTTTCCGGAAATAGGTTCATTCACGACATCCCATGCCTTAACATAACCACCGCAAGATTCCAACATACCTTTAATCCAACGTTCCAGTTCGTTCGTGAGGATTTCTTCTTTCTCTTCAGGAGTCAGAGGAATCGTATTACCCGACTTCTGCCAATATATAGACAAATCATCAATATAGATGGTACCGGCATACTTCCCATAATTAAAAAGAATACGAGTAGCCGCATCTCCCGTGCAGTTGGTAAATACAGTAACCTCTTCCCATTCTGTTGTAATTGGTATGGAAGGGAAGTCACCACGCCCGGCAAATCCGTCCGGTTTTTGAAAGACCGCCCCAATACTACCTGCTACACTGCCTTTAATCTTCATCTTTAAGAAATAGGTAGTCCCTTCTGTCAAAGGAGCTGAAAAATCATAGCCAGCCTGTGCTTCCCAAGAATTTACTTCCGACGGATTTGTCATTTGATGTACTCCGTCAATCACCAGCCGAGTCGAGTTATTTCCCCAACCCATCATAGCTGTTCCGCTTGAAAAGTCATCCTCTAATATATATACATTAGTTAACACGGATCCACTTTCCTGGACCTCCTCTATCCCATAAGCAAAATCAATCCAACTCGCTTTACTCCATCGGGACAGATCTTTGCTTTCTTCGAAAGTAGAGTTCATAATCAAATTTCTATCAGAGCCCGAGGCAGTCAATGTTAAATCATCAAAATACAAATCACCGCCAAACAAACCGAAACAGAACCGTAACCTATCGATATCAGCAGAAGGCGTAAACGTGAATGTGTTAGTTGACCATTGCTCACCCGCTGAAAAGGTCCCTGCACCATATTGAGTGTCAGTCCCATCTTTCTTCCCCGGCCAGAACGGAAAGGTTATAGCCGAAGAAGCCTTCATCCGCACACTTATAGTATATTCTTGATTTGCTATTAATGCTTCATCCAAATCATAATACAATTCCCAATCCCATACATTCGCTTGAGGTTTCGAGGTTTTTATATGAAGTGCGATTTCTGAACTACCAGGAACCGGTTCCGGTTCTTTATCCGCAATCAGCCCATTCAAATAAGCATTTTGCTGCTGTGAATGCCAACAGAGCGTATGCCCGTAAATACTAATTCCTGTTTCTTTTGCAGTTTTCACAAACTTCTTGACTGTGCCGAAATCCATATTTCCTTTGGCATCTACACAGGAGCTATATTTCATGGCATTACCAGCCGTCACGTCGTCATAGTTGTTGACAGTCAAAGTATAAACCAAATCTTGCTTCAAGAAATCACTCACCGTGACCCCCGTTCCCAACTTGAAGTCGGATGGGAGATACGGTCAATATATGTTTTCAAATCACCATATTCGTTCAAGTACTCATACTTTTTCAGACTCTCCGGTTTCTCTGTCTTGTAGTCCGCAAAAAGCGCATCCGCACAAGATACAGTTATTCCGGCAACCATAGCAAGCAGTAAAATTCTATTATAGTATTTCATATTCTTCTAGATTTAACGATTAATTCTTCACATAGATCGGCGTAAAATCTTCTCTTGCCACGCCACGACTATGCGCAACCAGTGTATCTTCTGTTTCAAGCTTTAATCCATTACTGAAATCCACAGTATACTTCAAATAAATGGCATCACGGTCTTTATTACCCCAACTATTCTTCTCACCGTCTTGAACAAACTTACCAGTACCAGTAGCCGTAACGCCGTCCAACCCGGAAACCACACATTCATCGCCATTAAAAACCAGCAGCAACTTATAACTGATATTACGCGGATTGTCTGTTGTCCCTAATTGGTAGTAACTGTAAGAATGGTTTCAGTCAAAGATTTTGTTACAGTCTGACATATTTCATCATCTTCTACATACTCGTTATGGCGATCATTCTCGGTAGTTGTCCCGTTTTCTGTCACTTTGTCCACGCCATGACGCAGATACTTACCAGTCCATTTATTGATGTATTTCACACAATAAAGTACATAATCCTGTGGTTGCACCAACCACACTGACGAATTACATCTGACGGCTTCTGCCCCTTCGGACAAAGTACCATTCAAAATACGGTCAGCATTAGTCACACCTGTCATTACCAAAGGTATAACATAGGTAGCGGTCAATGCTTCGGGATCAGCAAAAAAAGCATCAGTAAATGAGACTTCCACACCATCCATCAATACATTCTTCAGAGTGATCTTATCATCAGATAATGTATAGTAGTTGGAAGGCATAGCTTTTACCGGCACATTTTCAGATGCAGAAGTATACGAATAATAAAGGTTATCACATAATGTATTGTCTACTTCAATATCTATCGTGATATCCTTCTTATTAGCATAAACACCGCCCATAGTAGCATTAATCTTACATTTATGAGCATTGTCCAGCGTCGTATCATACTCATCTTCACCCATAACCAACGTTCTCACCGGATACTGGGTTGCAAAATAGACTGAAGTGCCGCCCTCATAATCAGGAAATTCATTATCTTGATTTTCACAGGATGTCATCGTCCATGAAACAAAGACTCCAACTGACATGGCAAATATTAATTTAATTAATTTCATATGCTTCATTATTTATTATTTTACAATTATTTCCAACCGACATTCTGTTCCAGATTGCTCCACTTCATTACTTCAGCAAAAGGTATTGGCCCGTAAATCATATACTCCTCATACTTTCTTTTCTCTACCGTAAGCGGAGAGTAGTTCATTACAGAACCATTCTTGCTTATTTCCACCCCAAGAGCAGTTTCATTCAGTTTGGTCAAATCAACATTCCAGCGACGTAAATCCCAAAAACGGAAATTCTCAAAACAAAGTTCGATACGGCGTTCATTACGGATTAGTTCACGCATCTTGTCTTTATTATCCTTTATGCTCTCCAAATAAGCATCTCCATTATCGATACCTAAACCGGCACGCGTACGAATGGCTTTGATTACATCATAAGCACTAAAAAGATGTCCATGATTATTCTGTGGCCCCCAAGCTCATTAGCCGCCTCCGCATAAATCAGAAACATCTCTGTATAACGGATACGTGCGGTATAATGCTTCTTCTTTGTATTATACTGTGAATTAGGGTTACACTCTTTACGCAATAGTTTCCGCAAGTAATAACCTGTACGAGTAGACCTTCCGCTTTCCTTATTCACAACGTCTGTATTCGTTCCGTAAGTTCCTGTAATAATTTCCGTATCACTAGGACCTTGCTTGCTACCATTGTAAACGATGTATTTTGCCAAACGCGGATCACGGTTATCATACGGGTTTTCTGCATCGTAATTGCCTGATGTTTCAGAAATAGGGTAACCGTTCGCCATAGGAAAGGCATCCACCAAATTCTGGGTAGGATTGACACGACCGTTTCCGTAAAGTGATGGAGGGAAGTTAGCTGTTTCCAATGTATTATTATCATCTGTACTACTACGCCAAATAACCTCGGCGGGACTGCCGCCCGTTCCATAATCTTTATCCGCAAGTGTATACCACTCCAATCCATCTGCATCCAGCCCGCAGCCGCCGCCACCGTTAGCTTTCTCTATAATTTCAGCAGCATAATCGGCAGCTTGTTCCCAAGTCATTCCCGACCCGCTTTGAAATGCCGGACTGGCAGCTAACAGAGCCGTTTGTGCACGGACTGCCAATGCAATCCGTCCGCTCATCAACCCTCTATATTCTTCACCACAAACACGCCGATAATCACTCGCATTCGTCACACCGATGTTTTTATATTTTTCCGGTATCTCACTATCTGCAAATTTCTTATAATCGAGCGGCAATAATTCGATAGCCTTATCAGCATCTTCCATTATTTGCTTCACGCAATCGGAATAAGTGGCACGAGCATGATTAAAATCCGCATCCGGTCCTTCCGATTTCAAAATAATAGGTACTCCCATCAATGTGCCGTCCGCAATCTTGCCACCATGTGCACGTAACAAATAATACATATGCAGTGCACGCAACCCATAAGCCTCTCCTTTCAAACGATCAAGAAACATGGTAGAGATACGTTCATCTTTTGCCCATTCTACCTTATCTACATTCTCCAAAAAAAGATTGATATACTGGATAGCATTGAAACGATTCTGCCACTGGGAAACCGGATTATTATTGGCAGTCCAGGAACCTGTAGCCATTCGCAGATAGTTACTGGAAATCTCATTAGTCACAGCATCATCCGTAGCCAAGTCACTTGTAGGTGAAGTTTCGTAAGGAAGTATAATATAAGCGTTCGCAAGTATACCCTGCGCATAGCTCGGTTCTTTATACATAGCCTCAAGATCTCTGTTGTTCTCCAGTGCCGGTTCAAACAAATCGTCACAAGCAGTCAGCAGAGGTAAGAAAGCCAATAATTTGAATATATTTTTCATAATTTCGTTCTTTAATTATTGAAATAATCTGTATTAGAAAGTTGCAGTCACACCTAAATTATAGAAGCGGCATTGCGGGCTGGAGCCAACATTCAATTCCAGCGCCTTGCGTTCCTTGGATATTGTGAGCAAATCAGAACCGCTGATATATGCGGATACTCCATGAACAAAACTATTCTTAAACCACTTGGAAGGCAGGTCATACGTGACCTGTACTTTTGCCAAACGGAAAGCATCCGTCTTATACATCCAGAAGTCGGAAGAATAAAAGTTATTAGTTCCACTTTCTGTAGTCAGACGCGGATAAGTAGCTGTTGCTGCCGTTTCCGGAGTCCAACGCCCCCGGACTACTGCCGAGTATTTATCTTCACCGGATATCCAATAATAAGACTCGTTGTTTTTCATGCATGTCCGCCAAACTCACCTGTACCCAATACAAAGAAAGTTAATCCTTTCCATTTAGCAGTCAAGTTTATACCAACGCCAAGGGAGCTCCATACCAACCTCCACGAGCCAGATAAACCTGATCTTTATCATCAATTATACCGTCATTATTCTGATCTACATACTTCAAATCACCCGGTCTTATTGTACCGCCAAGACGCTGTTCTGGAGAATCGATGATGTCCTGCTCATCCTTGAAGAATCCGATGCACTGTAATCCCCAAATACCGTCAACAGCATATCCTTTACGGTATTGGTATTTATCCTGATACAATTCATCCCGCTTGGTAGCTTTCGTTGTATAGTAAGTTCCGGTAACGCCCGCTGTAAAATCAACCTTGCCGAAACGTTTGTTGTAGTTTACGTTGAAATCAAATCCCATGCGACGGTCATTATCGTAGTTGATGTACGGACGAAACGAAGCAGTCGGATAATAAGTGAAGAAATACTCCGGATACTGAGTAGTAGAAGTCACGATTTTACCTTCGATTGAATTAACAAAGAAAGATGCATCCGCTGTTATCATCCGGTTCCATAAAGAAGTTTTCAGATTAACTGAAAGCTCTTTACGCTTGATAAAGCTCAAGTCTTCATTCGCCCCTTGTTTGGAGTTAGTAGAGTGTAGGGATACACTCTCGCGCCATCCCCACCATGCACCGTCCGACTGGTTGTAATAACCATCATACATATAATAGTTGTCAATTCCCAAATCCGTATTCAAGATACTACCGGACACACTCAACATCAGTTCGTCCACTACCGGAGAATTTTCCAGAAAGCTCTCGTTTGATAATTTCCAGCCCAATGTCAAAGAAGGTGAGAAAGCATTACGATGTCCCGGAGCCAACTTTGCAGAATGTATAACAGCCCCACCAAAATCGGCATAATATTTATTGCGGAAGTTATATCCCAACTGCATGCCCAAATTTACATTGCTTGTCTTATGATATTCTCCTGAATAACTTTGTTGATAACCAGAGGCTATTAACATGGCAGCCAAATGATGATCATCATTAAAAGTGTTTTCGTAATCGAACTGGCCGGAGAATAAAACAGTCTGGTTATCCGAACTGCCGCTGATATTCTGCACACCGGACTTCTTGTCCTCATTGTATTTTGTCAAACCGACAATAATATCTTTCCCGCCATTATTAGACCAGGTAGGCGCATATGTGGCATAGCTGTTATTATAAGAAGTAATATAAGCAGTAGAGTAATCTACAGAAAACCGAGTATGAAAAGAGAGTCCTTTCAACACCTTGTCCAAACCAATGTTCACTCCCGCATCAAACTGGAACGAACGATCTGTTGCTTTGCTATAACCTGAAGCATAATAATCGCCAAATACATTTGTCATATCAGATTGTGTTCCTGCCAAAAAGTATTTTCCATCAACTATATTATTGCTATTCGCCACCAAATCCCATGCACTGGCTGCATTTGCATCAATATAGCTCAACGGAATCAACGGAGAAATACGATTGGGACGCAATGTAGATGCCGCACTCCAATAATAAGACCCATTGGCACTACGACGTGAATAGAAAGATACTTTAGCATTCACATAAGCTGTAATAAAGTCATTCAATGTCAAATCTACGTTACCGCGAATATTTAAACCATTGGTCCCATTATGCTTCGCCTCACCGATTTTGAAAACGTCATTGGAACGAAGATAATTTATATTCGTATAAAAATGGGCACGATGATTGCCACCCGAAATTTCGGCTGTAACATCCGAACGATTATATGCCTTCTTGATATAGTCCGACGAATACATATTCACATTAGCATAACGATAAGGATTCTCACCGGATCCATAATGGTAAATATCCTCCGCGCTATAGAGAGCACCGAGCCCGTCATTGGCACGTGCTTCATTATAAAGAGTCATGTATTCGGCCGAACCTAAATATTCGGGGTAACTCTTTGCGACATAAAACCCTGTATTGGCACGTACATCTACTTGAAGATCCGTACTCTTACCTCTTTTGGTTGTAATCATAATTACTCCTTTAGCCGCACGACTTCCATAGAGCACCACAGCTTGCGCACCTTTCAAAAAGGTTATTTGGCTGATTTCCGTAGGAGAAATATAATCAATATTGCGAGGTACCCCGTCCACCAATATCAGCTTTTCATCCATTCCCCACAATGAGTTACCATTATAACCACCGACATATCCCTGCATATCGGTCAAGCTCCATGTATTGTAATTTTTCTTCGTCAATTCCTCTACATTTACTACTGAGGCACCTCCTAATAAATTGTTCTGAGAAACCTTTCGGAAAGCTACCTGCACCAACGAATCGTTTTGCAGCGAACTTGCATTATCCCTGCCAACTCTTGTGCACCGGCAGAAATAACAACCGGAAAAACAAGCACTGCACTGAGAATGAATCTTCTATATATATGTTTCATTGTTTATTCATTTATAATTATACATTCAGTAACCATAAGGGATTACCATCCCGGATTCTGCGGGAATTCAGCATACAGATACACGTCATTATCCAATAAGGGGAACCAGTAATGCTTCGTTCCAAATACCCGTTTCAAAATAGTCTCCTCACGGAAGTTTCTCACTTCTGCCTCTGCCGGATCATTATTCTTATAAAAGTCTTCATTCTCTACACGTTCGAATTCTTGTGAAGTCTTAATAGTATAGGGCTCTTCGGTCAGCAGCAACCAACGCTGCAAATCGTTAAAGCGGAAACCTTCAAAAGACAACTCGACAGCACGTTCACGACGAACTTCATCCATAAATTTCTGGGAATTGGAAATATATTCCGGACAAAGAGTACCTTTTTCATCACCCGGTTCCCCTCCACCAACAGGGCCTACTCCCGCACGTTTACGCAAAGTATTGATCGCATCTTCAGCCGTTTTACCAAAATTCGTAGATTTACCTGCAGCACCGTCTACTGCCGCACAAGCCTCAGCATACATCAGATAAATATCCGCCAAACGCATGTAAGGTAAATATGTATGCAGGTTACCCGACCAATTATAGAGTCCGTCATATTTATTAGCCTGATGCGGTACTAATTTCTGGATGAAATAGCCGGTACGGCTAGCATTGGCCACGGCTCTCATAGCTCCGCCCGTATACAGAGTGCAATAGCGCAAGAATTCCTTGTCTGCTTCAGGAATAGCTGCATTGACATAATGGAATCCGTCAAAAACTATGTCATGATAAAAACGGGCATCACGATTTCTAAATGGAAAATTCTTTCTAAAACCGGATTTTGTTTCATCTTCACTCAATGGCAAACCGTTCTCCATACCATATAAATTCACATAGTTGGCAGTAGGTTGGTGGATGATATTATCATGTTCAACCAAACCATAAATTTTAGGTCCCCACAACTTGGTCATATTCCAGTTACTACCGTTGAAGTCTTCGGACGGACCACGGAAAATAGCTTCTGTAGTACCCGGCATTTTCCAGTTCTGACCAGTAGTATAGAATATTTCAGAATAACTATTAGAAGCAGATGCCGATTTGGTATGATTATAAATATCACTATAATCAAACTGCGCCAATGCATATTGCGTCTGCCCGCTTTCGACAAGTGTCAGTAACTCTCCGAATGCCTCTGCTGCTTTTTTTGCATATTCTGTATTGTAATTGTAAGTATTGCTTCCACCTAGCTGCGCACCATGTTCCATCAGAGGACTGGCAGCCCAAAGATAATTCTTGCCCAGATAGCCTAATGCCATAATCTTGTTGATACGCAAATCATTCTTACCCGCGGTTTGTTTGCCAACAGTTGTGTTATCCCAATTAATAGGAAGCAAATCCGCTGCCATACGGAAATCGACTGCTGCTTTATCTGCACATTCCTGATAACTCAGACGTGGCAAAGACATTTTCTCTGTAGCAGATAAGACTGTATCAATATAAGGCAAGCCACCAAAATATTGCATCATTTCAAAGTGCCACCATGCGCGGAAAAAATAAAGCTGACCGGCAATCAGTTTTTTCTCCTCATCCGTAGCTTCCGTTAACCTTTCTAGATTAGCGATACCGATGTTAGCCTTACGTATACAATACCATGCATGTGGCCACAGTGAATGTTTAAACTTAGCATTGCCGTCACTGTTCGGATGATAAGTAGCCGTAGGATCACTGCCGGTACGATAGAGCCAGCATTGATTATTGGTAGACCATGCACGGAAGTTACCCAAATCGACCTGATGCGTCATGTGGCTGTCACCTTCCGGGTTGAATATTTCATCATCTCCCCAGTTCCAGGAAGTAGTATAATTGTTCTTCTCCTTATCAGGAATACAGTTGTATATTTCCTCGATAAACCCCTGAAAATTCCTAAAGTTCTTAAATGCTTCTTCTTCAGATACAGTAGAGTCAGCTTCCTTGTCTAGATAGTCCTCACAAGATGAAAATCCCAACGAGAAGAGCAATAGCTACCGCATAAAAGAGTTCTATATATTTTTCTCATAGTACTTTGATTATAATGTAAATTTAACACCTAAGTTGAAACGTTTCACCGTAGGATACGCCCCTTGATTACCCGAACCTGCAAAATTCGATTCACGGTCGTCCGGCATCTTAGACCATACCCATAAGTTGTTTCCATTTAAGTAAATCTTCAAATTTTTCACCCCGAGTTTTCGCACCCATCCATCTGTAAAGGTATAGGCTATCTCTGCATTTTTCAGACGAATATAAGAACCGTCATAATAGTATTGCGTACCATTACTGTAACCGCTCACCTTTGACAACCAGCGCGGAGTTACAACATCGGCCGCATCGCCAGCCTCAGACCACCAGCTACCCTGGTCATACACCGTATTCATCTGACTGCCAAAACTGGTCAACTGAACGACACGAGTCACATTGTTTACACCATAGAACTGAACAAAAGCACTAAATCCCTTCCACTCAAAGCCAAGAGTAGCATTATATGTATTCTGTGGAGTATCAGAGTAACCGTAAGGAGCTTGGTCCTTGCTGTCGACGACACCATCCCCATTGAAATCGACAATATAATAGTCTCCGGGAAGACGTTGTGAATTGTTTGTATCATGCTGCGGGCTACCAATCACATCGTCATAAGAATTCAAATATCCATTATCAATATATGCCTTATTCTGACCAATGGCATAACCAGCCACCTTTTGATACCCAGCCAACAATGGAGCATCGTCTTTTTCAAGTATCTTATTTTCCGCATGGGTCATGCTCATATTAGCCCAAACGCGCATCTTATTGGAAAATGTCTTGTTGATACGAAGTTCCAACTCATAACCTTTGGTTCTAACCTTACCTAAGTTAGCAGTAACTGCTGTAGTACCAAAATAAGAAGGAATAGCCCGATCGCTTCCACCCACCAGAATATCAGTACGTTTATCACGAAAGACTTCCACGCTACCTGCAAACAAACCATCCAAAAAAGAGTAATCAATACCAAAATTCAATTTCTTTACTTTCTCCCAATGCACATCAGAATTACCTACTGCTGATTCACGATACCAAGTATATGGACTTTCACCACGATCTACATCCAAAGACGAGGTTCCGCCGTAAGCCCATTGGTTCATATACAACCAACGTGTTTTTACATTATCATCACCGATTTCACCATAAGAAGCACGAATTTTCAACATATCCAAAATTCTGCGTTCTTTCAAGAATTTCATAAACGGTTCTTCACTAACCATCCATCCGATAGCACCGGAATTAAAGAATGCAAAACGATTTTCTTTGCTGAACTTCTCGGAACCATTATAAGCACCATTATATTCAATAAAATACCGATCCGCCCAATTATAAGTAGTACGGAATGCCCAGTCTTCACGATAGTAGGAATTTCACTTCCTGTAGCCGTTTCTTGACGACTGAACAATCCCATAAGGGTAACATTATGCTTTCCAAAACTACGGGCCCAATTTAACTGTGCCTGATAATTAAGGTTACGCTGTGTCGCCCAATTCTTGACTTCACCACCTTCCGTATTCCACATTACACCCTGCATAAAATCAAAACCTGTATTGTTGTCATACGACTTTTTATAACTGACCTCCCCTGTATCCGGATTAATCCATTTATGTTGTGCGTCGTTATATAGGTCATTGATACCGCGCTTCCATTCTACAAAAGTATTATCCCAAGAAACCATAGCCCTTGCACTCAATCCTTTCGTTATAAAGCTCAAATCCTGTTCCAATGCAAAGTCAGTTGTTATCTGTGTAGTAGTGGTAGTCATCGTACCTCCCAATGAAACATTTTCTGCAGAATTGGTAACATTCGAAATATTCGGATAATATCCCCATGAACCATCCGAATATTTTGGAAGAAATACATCCGGAGCAATATTATACGCCCCCGCCCACTGCTGGGCAATCGACCAGTCGGCCGAGCTATCATAATTGGAATTATTATAAGGAGTTTTCTTGTATCCATTAGAGCCCGCTACATTAACCTTAAAAACAGTACTCTTGGTTATCTGAAAATCCAGATTACTACGTACATTAATTCTGTCATATCCATAACCGGAATTATAATCACGCCCATTATCAAATACATCGAACAAGTCCCCCTCATGCACATAATCGACAGAAGCGAAATATTTTACAAACCGAGTTCCACCGCTGACATTCACATTTGCATTGTAGGACATCGCATAGTCTTTGAACAATACATCCTGCCAGTCCACATTCGGATAGCGTTCCGCTTCTTCCAAATTTGCCGGATTACGATACTTATTAATTATTGACTGCGGCTTTATGTACGACCATGAATCCGGATACAAGCTCAACTCATGCTCAATAGCCATATTGCGTGCCATCAAAGCATCATAAGAATCCAACTTGTTAGGAAGCTTGGAAGGTATCTTCATCGTGGCATTGGCTGCTATGTTTATTTGGGCAGCTCCCTCAGTTCCGCGTTTAGTCGTTACCAAAATGACACCATTTGCACCTTTCACACCATAAACAGCAGTTGCAGAAGCATCCTTCAAGACAGAAATAGATTGTACAGAAGCAATATCCACACTGCTCATCGGACGTTCTATGCCATCCACCAGTACCAACGGGTCACTATTATTCCATGAACTAGTCCCACGTATTGTGATTTTCGGTTCTTCTTCACCTGGCATACCGGAACTTTGAGTCGTTATAACCCCCGGCAGGTTACCGGTTAACGCCGCACCAATATCAGAAATACCAGCCGCCCGTTCCAATACTTTTCCAGTGGTCTGCGTGATAGCACCTACCACACTCGCTTTCTTCTGTTGTCCGTAACCTACAACTACTACTTCTTCCAGTTGTTTAGTATCATCTTCCAACACCACTTTAAAAAGACCTTTGGAAACCACTTTTACCTCCTGTGGTTTCATTCCTACATACGAAACAATAAGGGTAGACTTCTCATTGGGTACAGTCAATACAAAATTTCCATCTATATCTGAAATCGTACCTATGAATTATTACCCTTTAAAACTACTGAGGCTCCAATGATTGTCTCACCATTACTGTCAAGAACCGTTCCCCTCACCGTTATCCCTTTCTGTGCTGATGCTGTTACAAAACTAAACAACATAAGGAGAAACAAGTAAGGAATCTTTTGAATTTTCTTCGTTACATTTTCATTACCATTAGTTTAAGATGTTAATTAACTACATTGTTTTCTAATCATCATTCTTTTTTTAAGTGCGTTAGCCATCATTATAAATATCACTCATAATTACTAGCATTATATTTATATAAAAAAAATAATTATTTGCAAGTAGCGTATAATCCAATTGTAGTACCGGTAAATCCACCAGCCGTTGTAGTAGAGAGATAACTAGGGGCTACATCTTTACAAAGCAGTTTCCAGCTTTTTTCACCATCAATAGAATAATAGAAATCGTAACCAATTCCTTGAGATACTAATTTCAAATATACTTCATTTGTATCTGCGTCTATTTCATCTGAAGCCAATGTCTGTTCCTTTTCACCGATTTGTTTCAGAGAAATATTTTTATTCTCACCCACTTTATTCAAGCAGAAGAAATATTGACGCGTCTCATCTTTAAACAACAGCATTCCGGCTGTTTCCTTATCGTTAGAAGGATTGAACAACATACGGGTAGCACATTCAAATTTATGATGTTGTAACCGACGGCAAACAAATGCCGGAGTTTTCTTTTCCGTAGCGCTAATATCTGCACACTTCAAAGTCAGATATCCGGGCGTTTCCGTCAATGAATATAAATCGGAAGCAGAAGCTCTTAAAGTCATCCATGGCATATCAAGTACAGGAGAATCAAAGTTCTCTATTAACTCGAAGTTACCATAAGTAACTGTCGTATCGCGTTTCGCACCTTCACGTTTTACAATCATAGGTACTAAATCATCTCCTTGTGTCATGTACGGGAATCCGTCTTCACTCCATTTCACCGGCATCATAAATGTTTCACGTCCCAAATTCTCAAACTGATTATTAATAGGGCGACAAGCCAGAAAAACAGCCCACCAATCTCCCTCCTTTGTTTGAATCAAGTCTGCATGACCAGCACAGGTTACCGAATTAGGACGGTCAGAATTCAAATGTCTTTGCGTCAAAATCGGATTGTTTTTCCATGGAAGAAATTTACCCATCGGAGAATCACCACGGAAAATCACTTCAGAATGCCAGTTCCCCGTTCCACCTTCGGCGGACATCAAGAAATACTTTCCATTTATTTTATATAAATGAGGGCCCTCTATCCAAATTGGTTTGTCTGCCGGTTGAGCTCCTTTGTTTACAAGAATTTTACGGGGACCGATCGTCTTATCTGTTTTCACATCAAATTCTTGTATGCGTATAGTACGGTGGCCGCTATATTCAGGTTTATTATCCGGAGCCTCATCATTATTAACAATATATGCCTTACCATCTTCATCAAAAAAGAAAGAAGGATCAATACCTCCGACCTCCGGCAACATGACGGGTTCCGACCATTCACCAAACGGGTCTTGCGTCTTAACAAAGAAATTCCCGGCTCCGACATTGGTTGTTACCATATAATATGTCTTGTTATACGGATTATAAGAAATAGCCGGAGCAAAAATACCGCCACTCACTTTCTGTCCTTCCATATTCACTAATTGCGAAGCACGGTTCAACACATGCCTATCTGTTTCCAATTCACCAAGTCTTTGCTGTGAAAAATAGGAACACCGGGGAAATAAGTGAATGTAGATGTTACCAGGAAATAATCACCTTCTCCATTTGTGCAAACACTAGGATCAGAATACCATCCCGGCAAAATAGGATTATAGAAATAGTCTTCATCTGACAGAGGATTGGAAATATAAAAATCATCATTTCCTTTATAAGAAAAATAATCAAAGAGAGCCACAGATTTTCCAATAGCCGGTAATTGTTGTTCTTTCTTTGAGTTACATGACATCATTGTTATCCCCAACATAAATATGGAGAGCCGGACGATTGACATTAATTGTATTACCTGTGTATTCTTCATAATACCTCTTATTTTCTTTATAATCAAATATGAATTACTGATCTTTTTCTGCAAAGATATGCCAGCTTATAAAACTACAAACATAATTATGTTACGGGCTTCTTTTCCTAAATAACATCTTCATTTTCAATGTTACATCTATCTTTCCCCTTGTAGCACACCCAAATAATTATGCTGATTATAAGCACATTACAATCTCATTTTTTTGAATAAAAGCTATTCAAATTCCCAATAATCCAGATTGAAAAGTTTGTTTCCTTTCTCTCCTTTAAAGCAGAAATAAAGATCATGTACACCCTTTGCATTCTTTATCCGGCATGACATCTGTTTATATATATCCAGTCCTCCTGTTGGTGATATACTGACACAGCCTATTACCGGACCTTCCGTGCTGTCCAGACGAATTTCTATCATTCCGCCTTTTTCAACACAAGCTGCGCTTACACTGAATTTCTTTGCTCCCTTCTTGCCAAAGTCGACACCACGCACACACAGATATTCATTATCATCAATATCGGTTATATACAAACCACCATTCTTATGATTTTCAGCTTTCAGACCATATCCCCAAGCCATCGTTTCGGCTTCCACTCTACGGTAAGGATTAAAGTTTTCAATCTGTTCCAGTTTCGTCTCCTGCCAATAAGGAACTTCCTTAATGGTTCCATCCGGATTATAATGCATTTTTGCAACAGATACCGAACGACGTTCTTTATGGTCGAAAGTCTCCAGATGAAGCAAATCATAATTTAGGCCGAACACATAAGAACTGCCTTTATAATCAATAATTCCGGGATGATTTCCTCTGGTTCTTTCCGTTGGACGCATAATATATCCTTTTGTACTCCATGGTCCGGTAGCTTTGTCGCTCATAGCATAGCCAATCCCTTCCGGACAACAAGTAGAAGCAAAAGCCATATAATAATGACCGTTACGTTTATATACCCACGGACCTTCCTGATAATGTTCCGGTTTATCAGCCAATTTGACTATTTCCCCCGAATATGAAATCATATCTTCATTCAGTTTCACATAATAAACATTCGGATTGCCCCAATACATATACGCTTGTCCGTCATCATCAATAAATACGGTAGGGTCAATATCATCCCAATGCTCTTTTTGCCAAACTAATGGTTTATTCAAAGGGTCTTTAAAAGGACCGTAAGGAGAGTCGGATACCAATACGCCAATACCATTACCGTGAATCGGGCAATACATGTAAAACTTGCCATTACGTTCGATGACCTGTTCTGCCCAGGCACCATTATCACGTTTCACCCAATCAAAACTCTTCAGAGAAGCGACCGCTCCGTGATCGGTCCAATTCACCATATCAGTGGAGGTATAAAGCAACCAGTCCAACATTTTGAATCCTTCGGCATCATCCTCATCATGGGTTGTATAAAGGAAAACGGTATCGTTATATACCATCGGAGCCGGATCGGCAGTATATTTTGTTTGTATAATAGGATTTTGTGCAGTTCCAGAAGTAGCGGCAGTGATTGCCAACAAAAACGACACGCCTAAAAATTTAAAGTTTCTCATATTCTTTTATTTAAAATGGTTATTTGGTTATTAATACTCCACCATTGCAAGGAATAGCCAATTGTAATTCTTGTTTCTTCCCTATTTCTATTTGTTTCACACCACCCTGCAATGCCTTATCATCACTAAATAGTCTCACCTTTTCTCCATTGGAGAACATCGGCAAATTAACTTTAAGTTCAGTGTTTCCTTCTGCGCATTTACTCCGGCAATATACCATTTGTCACCATGACGACGGGCAAGAATAACGTATTTACCAGGATAACCGTCAATGAAACGTACTTCGTCCCAAGTCGTTGGAACCTCTTTCATAAAATCAATTGCCCACGACGGAGCATCGGTCAGGTTATTCGGTGCCAAAGCGAAATGCTGTACCGGACTCTGAAATAGCACCGCCGTAGCCAGTGCGTAGACATCTGATGTCACCCGCCGGCTTCCCCGTGGGGCATTATCCGCATTATAATATTTGTTCAATGCACTACCTCCAAAATCCATGCTACCTACGTGTTACGGATAAACGGATGTAAGGTAGCATTAAAGGCCTCATTATCACAGCTGCCTTGAGAGAAATGAAGATTTTCACTAGCCAATACAGCCTCACTCGATGCGAAGTTAGGATACATACGTTCCCAGCCACGAGGCAAAGTGCATCCATGAAAAATAACCAGAAGGCCGTACTCGTTTGCATCCGACAAGATATCCTCATACAACTGCATAGTCATTTGCTTGTCACCTCCGAAAAAGTCAACTTTTATTCCACGAATGCCAATGCTTTGCATCCATTTCATCTCCTTACGTCTGGCTATCGCATTATCCATGATACTTCTCGGAGTTTGCGGAGCATCATTCCAATACCCATTCGAATTATACCACAAATAAAGAGCTACCCCTTTGTTCTTCCCATATTTAGCCAATTCTTCAATTTTATCACGTCCTATTTGCTTATCCCACAAAGCATCCACCAACACGGACTGATAGCCCATTGCTGCCGAGAAATCAATATACCGGAGTTGCTCTTTATAATTAGTACTTCCATCCATACCGATAATCCAGCTCCATGAACCCCTGCCATACGTATACTCTCCTTTTGCCTGATAAAGCGGTTTTACAACATCAAAAGGAACGGTTGTCTCCACTATTGGAGCCAAAGTCTTGCCCACAGTAATAGTACGCCAAGCGTCTCGCCCGGCAATGCTATCCCCGGAGAAACTGTACCATTCCCATTTGCTTCACCTTCTTGCGGAAATCCAATGGTATACACCCCTTCTTTGTGTCCCAACAGACGGCTCGCACAATATCCACCATTTACTCCCGTTTCGGAAACAAGCACCCAACCGTTATCTCCATTACGGAACAGACAGGGAAATGTGTATCCTTCTCCCCAGCCATTTTTGCCTGCGACATCATCTGCCGTATAAGACGTCTCATAACTTGGAGAAGTACGGGCAAATCCCCCCATCGGTTTACTTTGCGGACAAAGAAAAGTGGTGGTTCCGTCAGGAAACGCAAATCCTGTAGCTTCTTTCTTAATCACGCAACTTAGTGTCTCACCTTGCGGATACATCCTATATTTAAAAGCAACATCGTTATTACTTATGCGGAATATAACATCATAAATTGTTTTCCCTTGTTGCGTAAACGAAAATACAGCTTCATTCGCCACATAATGTACCTTACTCTTTTTAATAGAAGCCAACTCGTATGTTTCATCTATTTTATTTGTTGAAACATTCTTCTCCAGCGACATCCCCGATGAGAAATCTCCTATATTTGCAATCATCCCCAATGGAGATGGTTTCAAAAAGAGAACATTGTCATAACTAACAGAATAAGAGGGTCTTCCATCCATATCTGCGACTGTTACTACCAGCTTTCCATCAGACTGTTATCTGTTTATTTTCTGCACTTGCAACGCTACTACCCAATAACATAGCCATTACTATAAAAAACTTCACCATATTTCTACTTTTTAGATTCTTCTCTATTGGCATAATCACACATTCTATTACAATCAAAACTTTACAGAAATAGCCTTTCCATTATAATCGACGTTTTTTTTGAGTCCCGTCCTGGAGAGTTACAGTAAACTTACAGTTCTTCAACATTCCCTCATACGCACCTTTTCTTGCTCCTATCGTCAATTTACAAGATGTATTATTCCACGAGATTGGAATTTCCGTATAAACGCCTTTTTCGTAGTTGTAATTATCAAATTCATCTTCATATAAAATGAAGTTTCCATTCGCACCCGCATACACCTTCAGTTCAAGATGATCCCACGGTTTTTCAGTTGCATACTGAACTTGTGGACCGACAGGAATAATACTACCCGCTTTTACATACAATGGAATAACATCAAGTGTAGTCTCTTTGGTAATTTCCTTTCCGCCTTCGTGTTTCTCGTTCGTCCAGAAGTCATACCATAGCGTTCCTGCCGGTAAGTATATGTTAGTAGGTTTCGTTTCCATGAAATCCACAGCAGCGTCAGTTTTTGTTTTTTTCGCTCCATCTCTGTTCCATCCTTCTTCTTCGGAGACTTTTACCACAGCTTCCGGTGTATATTGTGCATGAGTAATCGGAGCCACAAGGATCGATTTTCCAAACATATATTCGTCATTGATATCCCACACCTTTCTGTCATCTACAAAATCCATCATCAAAGCGCGCATAAAACTCGATTGACGATTGCTTACCTCCCAAGAAGTAGAATAAATATAAGGCAACAGAGAGTAACGTAAACCTATCATCTTCTCGATAGCATCATATACAGGCTCGCCTTTCTTTCCGAACTTATAGATTTCCCTATAAACATCCGTCCCGTGCGAACGCATCATCGGATTGAACGTTCCAAACTGCAACCAACGCACATAAAGCTCCTGATACAATGGATTTTTTGAAGCACTATCATCATTCCAGCTTTTATTATAATGTCCTGCAAAAAAGCCACCAATATCACTATTCCAGTGAGGCATACCACACAAAGAAAAGTTTAATCCGGCAGGAATCTGATTTCTAAAACTCTCCCATGTGGAAGCGACATCACCACTCCATACATTTGCACCATAACGTTGCTGCCCCAAGAATCCCGAACGAGTTAAAATAAACACCCGTTTGTCCGAAGTCACTGCACGCTGATGGTCGTAAACCCCTCCGACAGTCATCAACGGATAAGCATTGCGCACCTTACGGAACGAGCCCAGATAGGTTTTGGTATCCATATCCTCCGGCTTCCAATCCAAATGATCGGGTTCGGTAGAGTCCATCCACCAGGCATCCATTCCCAGCTTGAAAATTCCATCATTCAGATATTTCCAATAAATGTCACGCGCTTCGGGATTGTAAGCATCATACACTCTTACACCGGAAGGGTATTCCATGTTGGGGGGCCATGACTCCAATCCCGATTGCGGCCAAGTAGTGAAGTTAAACAACATCCCTTTTTTGTCCAATTCTCTATAAGGTTTAGTCATCGGTCCGAATGACGACCAGATAGATATAGCCATGTGTGCGTTCATCGCATGGACATCCTCAATCATCTTTTGAGGATTATTGAAAGTCGGATTCTGAAAATCCATCGCATTCCACAAATAGTTATGCCCCCAATATTGCCAGTCCTGAATAATACCGTCCAAAGGAACCCCCAACTCACGATACTTGCGAACAACGTCTACCACTTCCTCCTGGCTCTTATATCTTTCTTTACTTTGCCAGTAACCATAAGTCCATAATGGAAACATCGGTGCTTGCCCGGTCAAGCTGCGTACCTGTGCTATAACACCGTCGGCATTTTTCCCATACATGAAGTAATAATCCACACAGTCACCTACTTCAGAACGGAAAGATGTTTCAACTTCGTTATCCGTAAAAAGAGTCGGCGAATAGTTATCCCAAAACACACCATATCCTTTAGTAGACTGGAAGAAAGGTGACACATCTTCAACATTTCCCTGTATCAGATTTTTAGTCATGTTCCGCTGAATCATCTTTCCATTTTGCAATTGTCCCAAACCATAAATGGCTTCCTCCTTATCTAATATAAAAGGTTGATAAACCTGATAAGTTTTTGTCCCGGCATCATCGAAATTGATAAACTGCATACCGGATTTCTCTGCCAATAACGACTTGCCATCCTTTGAGAAATAAGAAACAATTCCCGTCCCGGTGTCCACACTGACACTTAGTTCGCTGGTGTTCAATACAATCTTATTATCTTGTATATCAGCCTTGAAACTTACCTTTTCGGGTTTGGCAATTACAGAAAGACTCTGTTTTTCATAGGCAACACCTTCCGGCGATTTTATTACTCTCGCCACAGCAGGCGCAAAGAATTGTACTTCTATATCCACTGCATTTACAGTGGTTTTGATGCCGGACGATGTTTTCTGATAGTTCTGTGCGAATAAAATATTTGTGCTGAAGCATAAACATATACCCCAAAATAGATGATGTATTTTCATAATTTGGAATGATAAGGTTTCTAATTAATAACCAACAGATGTTGCATACAGTCCGATCATTGCTCCTGTAAAGCCACCAGCCTCATTAGTAGAAAGAATATCGCCGGAAACGGTTCCTCCTAAATTTAGGAAACCCTTGCCATCAATCGAATAATTAAAACGATAATCATCTCCATTGGCTGTTACTTGCAGTGTCACAGGTTTCTCTGTTTCTATCTTCACCTCACCCAGGACACTCGCTTGTCCTTTTTCGGTTCTTTGCAGTATCAGGTAATAGTCTTTCCCCTTTTTAGTGATACCGAAAACATAGTGATATCTTTCATTCTGATAACATGTTATACCGGCAAAATCTTTCTCATTTTTCGGTTTGTACTCCATGGTTGCTGCCGCTGTAAATTGATTATGCTGCTGACGGTAGAACAAGGTAGAAGTAGGTTTCACTTCATTGATATTTGAGGTAAAAGGGATGATCCGCAACCCTTTATCGGTCATATCAACGAAATCTTCACGAGGACCTCTAAGACCGATCCATCTAAGGTCTAATGTCTTATCGGAGAAATCATCCTTAAAGACAAAGTTGCCACTAGGCAAATAACCGTTTTTCCCTGTTTGGTTCTCAACTCCCGAAGGCATCTTCAATGTAGGTTTCATAGGGATAAGCCCATTCTCGAAAACAGGAAATGTTCCGCTCCAGTCCACCGGAAGAATAAAAGTTTCGCGTCCGGTATTCACTCTGTTCTTCTCATTGGGGCGTATTCCTAAAAATACACCATAATATTTTCCGTCGGGTCCCTCCACTAAGTCTGCATGACCAGCCCAGTCTACTTTATCCGCCCGGTTTGCAGGAAAATAACGTTGAGTTAAAATAGGATTATTATTTGCCGGAAGATAAGGTCCTTTCGGATGATCACTACAAAAATGACTTCGCTATGCCAGCCTCCGGTTCCTCCTTCCGCACACATTAAGTAATAACGTCCATCTTTCTTATAGATATGAGGAGCTTCAATCCATATCGCTTTTCTTCTATATTGACGCCACCGTTTACTATGATCCGGTCCGTTCCCGGAACCACTTTATCATTTTCCACATCATAATCCCATATTTTTATGACACGGTGTCCCGAGTAACGCTCGTTTGCTTTAGCAGGAGCATCATTATGTACCACGTATGCCTTGCCATTATCATCAAAGAAAAGAGAAGGATCAATGCCTTCAAATTGAAGTTTGATCGGATCACTCCAGCCATTCTCCGGATTCTTTGTCTTTACCACCATATTTCCAAAGCCGCCGGAAAATTGAGTGGTTATCATATAAAACGTATCATTATTGGGATTATATCTTATAGCAGGAGCATATACACCAGCACTAATACCACAATCTTCAACCTTTAATTGTGACGTTCTGTCCAGCACATGACCGATTTGCTTCCAGTTGACCAGATCATTAGAATGGAAAATAGGCACCCCGGGAAACATAGCAAAAGATGAGCACACTAAATAATAATCATTACCTTTCCGCGTTATACTCGGATCGGGATAGCAACCCTGCAAAATAGGATTATAGAACTCACCCGGCTTTAAAGGATTGTTTTGATAAATAGCATCCTCCCCCTGATAAATAAATTGCGTAAAGACAGGAGCATTTTTTGTTATTTTACCCTTGCCACTCACCTCCATATTAAAAACAGCACAATAAATACGACAAGACCCACAGATTGCCAGCTCGACAAAATCAATTTTAATGTTCTCATATTATCACTTTTTATTTTCTATAATTTCCTGTTCCATAGTAGTGTTTGCAAATGTATCGATTCGGTTTTATCATATATGTACAATCATGATACAGGCATCTATATACAGGTTACATTTATCACAGACATGTAACATGATTCTTTTCTGATGTAACAAAAAGCCCAAAAACAGAAAAATGGTAAGATAAATAACTACATTACCTATTATTTCAGCACTTTTATCTTCCATCATATAAAATGCTGAATATCAATAATTAGCAAATATTCATTTTCCTTTAAAAGAAAGCCCCCGTTGGTTTAAAAGAAACGGGGGCTTGGTTTAAAAGAAACGACCCGTTCCTTTTAAAGGAACAAGGTCGTTCTTTCTTTATTCATTCAATAAATAAATCCGGATTGTCTATCTGTAAAAATAAACAAAATTCCAAAGCGGTATTACTGTACGTTCATTACAATCGTTTTCAACTTATTTCTATCAGAAGTTCCTCCATACAGTAATTCATAAGTACCTTCCAACGGACACATCGTATTCGACTCTACATCAAACCATTCAAAGTTCTCACCGGTAAGAGGAATAGCTACTGATTCAGTTTTCCCTGCCGGAATATGAACGCGTTTGAAAGCACGCAAGGTATAACGGGGACCTTCCTTATCACCCGGACGTCTCAAATAAACCTGAACCACCTCTTCTCCATCACGTTGTCCGACATTACTTACCGGAATAGTCAATACTACATTTTCACCTTTGGCGATTGTATTCTTGCTCAATTTAGCTTCTCCATAAGTAAAGTCAGTATAACTCAACCCGTGACCGAATGGGAAAAGTGGTTGCTGTTGCATATATCGATAGGTACGCCCTTTCATGGAATAGTCTTCAAAGTCCGGCAATTGATTCACATCCTTATAGAAAGTGACCGGCAAGCGTCCACCGGGATTATACTCTCCCCAAAGAGCATCAACGATAGCCGTACCGCCCGCCTGTCCCGGATACCATGCTTGCAGAATCGCTTCACAAGTAGTCGTTTCGGGCACTAGTCCGATAGCTGAACCGGAATAATTGATAAAGACAACCTTTTTACCAGCCTTCTTCAAAGCTTTCAACAAATCACGTTGAACGTCCGGAAGTTCAATATCCGTACGGTCACCACCCTTAAATCCGGGAACTTCTACCGGCATTTCCTCACCTTCCAGACTTGGAGAAATTCCACCAGCAAAAAGAATCACATCAGCATCCATTACTCTCTTCACTGCGAAGTTCAAGTCGATCCCGACCTCTTTGCCCAAATCAAAATCAAGTGTAGCCCTTTCATTCCGTTGTTTGAATAAAATCTCGATATGATACTCTTTTCCAGCTTTCGCCTGTAACGTATAGAGGTTCGTCGGATTCTTAACATATATTTTCCGAGCCACTTGTTCACTATCTATAATAAGAGTCACTTCACCATCCAGTTGGAAACGGAAAGCAACATCACCCGACTGCGAAGGACGAAAGACAGATTCATAACGAGCCGAGAAATCTGTTATCTCCACCCCAGGAGCAAAGGTAGTAGCCCCTGTCGTTGCAAAATGGAACGGAGTTGAAATCTGATCGGTGGCAACGACCTCCCCTTCACGATTACGATTATTCCAGTATTCTGCCAAGAAACCGGGTTTACCATTTATGCTACATTCATCAAACAGGCTTTGGAGTGTCTTTCCGTCCACACGGTCACAACCCGGTTCGTATATGATTTGTCCTTCCGGTAGTTTGGCACGGACAGCTTCCAATAAGGTAACCGTATGTGCCGGAATACCGTTATAATTTCCCCACTGCATCACGGAGTCATTGGCATTAGGTCCCATAACAGCTACTTTCAGATGGGTATTCAGAGGCAAGATGTTGTTTTTATTCTACAAGAGCACCAATGATTCACGGGCCATACGCAAAGCCAGTGCCTGATGTTCCTTACTATTCAACACAGAGGTTGGAATTTCCGACCAAGCCGGTTGTTCGTCCATTTCTCCCAGTTCAAAACGTGCTGTCAACAAACGTTTCAATGAAATATCTATTTCTTTTTCGTCAATCAAACCGGCTTTTACAGCATCCGCCAGTGAAGCATATTCACTTCCACATTCAAGGTCTGTGCCTGCCCGCACAGCACCAGCCGAAGCGTGTTCCTTGTCCGGGTGAGTCCCATGCGTTCCCGGTCTATAGAAATCGGAAATCGCTCCACAGTCAGAGACTACAATGCCTTTGTATCCCCATTCATCCCGCAATATTTGCATCAACAGGCGATTGCTGCCACAACAAGGCTCTCCCTCAAAACGATTGTAGGCACACATCACTTCCTTTACATGCGCTTTCTGTACCAAATCTTTAAAAGCAGGCAGATAGGTTTCCCATAAATCCCGGGGATCTATATTCTCCGCATCAAAACTATGCCGGTTCCACTCCGGACCTGAATGAACAGCAAAGTGCTTGGCACATGCGTGCAGCTTATCATACCTGGCATCTTCCGGTCCTTGCAAGCCACGGACTACAGCCATTCCCATTTGTCCTGTCAGATAAGGGTCTTCACCATAAGTTTCCTGACCGCGTCCCCAACGAGGGTCACGGAATATATTGACATTCGGTGTCCAGAATGTTAATCCCTGATAGCGTTTCAGCACGCCGCTTTCACCGAAAATACGCGATTTTACGCGAGCCTCATCGGAAGTGGCATTGAACACTTCATATAATAATGAATCATTAAAAGAAGCTCCCATACCGATAGACTGGGGAAAAACAGTAGCCAATCCGGCACGTCCCACACCGTGCAACGCTTCATTCCACCACTCATATTCTTTAATTCCCAGTCGGGGGATAGCAGGTGATGCATTTTGCATTAATGATACTTTTTCTTCCAAAGTCAACCGAGGCAACAAATCCTCCGTCCGTTGTTCCGCCGCTAAAGAAGTGTCCTGGTAAGGCAGCAATTGCTTACATGCCGAAAACGATAACACCAAACAAACACCCATAATCGGTATCCAACCTCTTTTCATAATATTATACTTATTAGTTATGATTAATTTGGAAACAAAAATAGCCTATTTTCTAATAAAACAATGTTTCATTGGTTACAAATACATATTTGTTTGTTACATTGACGCATCACAGAACGAATAATCAAAGGAGTCCACATCTACATAACCGCCCACGGAACGTGTAGCATAGTTAAATATAGCAAACTTACTGCCCATGAACATACGGGTGTAGTCAAATTTCATCTTAATAGGCAGACCGACAGGTATCCATGCTTTCCCATCAAGACTATAAGAAAAACGAGCCTCATCCCGTCCATTGGTAAAGTCACCTTCCACACGCAAGTAGACAAGCTCTTTGTTAAGAGGTATACGGGCTTGTTCGGTCATATCCACACGGCTAATGGCACGCTTCGTTTTCTCAAATACACTTTTCTGTTCACTCATCACAAGAGACAGTTTATTTCCGTTCTTTTCAATCGTAAGCACACCGCTGTCACCATTAAAAGCCGATAATCCTGCACGGTCACCATCTTTCATACCCCCACGAGAGAGACTGACAGTGCCCATGCATTTCGGTCCTACCATACGTTGAGTCAACGTATTGGGAGCAACAAACAGGTTATCTACCACACGGGAGGTTTTCAAACGCAGAAATCCGGGACGGTCGGTAAGACTCCATGCCTGATCGACGGGGTTATGATTCCACTGCCAATAGAGGGAAAGCCCGGAAGCGGAAAATTCATCCGAACCGCAGATACCATCCATTGACATATACGATAAAGTGGTATCATTCGGAATGTGCCATCCTTGTCTCCCAGCATAGGCCAACCATCTTCCGTCCATGTACAAGGCATGAGACACGGCACACGCCCTACGCCACCACGATCCTGAAAAATCAGTCCGTACCATTCACCGTTTTTCCCGTCTACGATACATCCTTGACCAACACCGCCATGCCCGTCAAACTCCGTTTCAAGAATGACACGCTTTTCGTAAGGTCCGGTAATCTTATCGGCACGATAGCATACTTCACGACGCAGACGGCCGGGAATACTCCAATCCATAGAAATCATCAGCAAGTAATATTTCCCATTATACTTGATGACGGAACTACCTTCCAACAGCCCTTGTTCGTCAGCATCCCGTTCAAATATTTGCTGATTGATGCCACCGGGAAGTACATCGGTCAAATCGGTTTTCAACTCCGTAAGCTGTCCCGTACTGTGAAAGAGATACACCCGCCCGTCATCATCAAACAGAAGCGAACCGTCATGGAAATGCGGAGGACGCGAAAGAAGTTTCCAGGGACCGGCCGGATCTGTCGCAGTATAGACAAACCCACGTCCGGGCGCGCCATTGGCTGTAAACCAGACATAGAATTTACCGTCATGATAGCGGATAGATGATGCCCATTGTCCTTGCCCGTAAGCAGTGCCTTCGAGCAAATCATAACGAGGACCATCGTCAATGCGAGAAAATACGTAGCTGATAGTTTCCCAATGTTTCATGTCCGGCGAACGCATGATAGGTGCTCCCGGCATCAGATGCATAGTAGTGGAAACCATGTAAAAGTAATCGCCTGCGCGACACACCGACATATCGGGCACGTCAGCATAAAGAATAGGATTACGGTATTGTGCTCCGGCTGATAGCGGGAAGAACAATGTAAAAAGAGTACACAGTAAAATAGTGTTGATTTTTGTTTTCAGCATAATCATCGTTTTTATTAACTGGCTACATTATCTATTATTTGAAAGCTAATTATTTAAAATGTTCCTTGTTATCTTCCACATCACAAAAATAGAAAATGCAAACAGATATATTGACCAAAGTATGCTACATGATTTCTTTGTGATGCTACATATCGAATGAAGAATGTTACATCTATATTTACTCATGTTACATCACCCTATCTCCCAAAGAGAGGAGACTGTATTCAGCCTCCTCTCACTTATTACATACCCGAAACAACAGGCATCAACAACTATTCTTATTACAAGAACTTATCAGAACTCAACCAGTATACGGAACACCTTTCCCGGATTCGCCGTCCATTCTTGCATAGCTTCCAAAGCCCCTTCCGGTTTTGCTATCCTCGAAATCAGTTCTTCCACCGGACAATTCCCTTCTTTCATATAATTAATAACCGCACGGAAATCAGCAGGTAACGCATTTCTGGAACCACGGATATCCAGTTCTTTCTGAACGAAATATTTCGTTTGGAAAGCTACTTCACTCTTGGCATAACCGATGCAAACCACACGTCCTGTAAAACCGACTTCATCCACCGCCATCACATAAGTGACCGGACTGCCGACAGCTTCAATCACCACATCGGCACCGAAGCCTCCGTTACCTGTTGCATCCGTTCGTGTACATTTTCTGTCTTGGAGTTAATCACATAAGAAGCACCTACCCTTTTCGCCAGTTCCAGTTTCTCGTCATCCAGATCGACAGCAATGACCGTTGCCCCTCTCAAAGCAGCACGTACAATGGCACCGATACCAATCATACCGCAGCCAATAACCATCACATATTCATTATCGATCACCTGCGCACGAGATACCGCATGGAATCCGACACTCATCGGCTCAATCAACGCACAATCGCGAGGAGAGATATTACCAGCCGGAATAATCTTTGTCCAAGGTAAAACTGCATATTCGCACATCACTCCATTGCGCTGTACCCCTAACGTTTCATTATGCTCACAGGCATTGACACGACCATTACGACAGGAAGCACATTTACCACAATTGGTATATGGATTCAATGTCACGTTCATCCCTTTTTCAAAGCCGGCCGGAACATTCGGACCAACCTCCTCAATCACCGCTCCTACCTCATGTCCCGGGATTACCGGTAACTTCACCATTGGGTTACGTCCTAAAAAGGTATTCAGGTCGGAGCCACAGAAACCCACATACTTGATTCTTACTAATACTTCACCGGCACCAACGGTCGGTTTTTCCAGTTCAACCACCTTCATTTCGGAGGGATTGACAATTTGAACTGCTTTCATTGGATATGTTTGATAAATAAATTTATTAATCGATTACTTTATAACCTTTCCAGCCGTAATACGCACAGAAGACAAAACAAATCATCGGTACACAATAGGCCATATAATAGATATGCTCATTGGCATGCATAAAATAAGCCGTCAACTGTGGCAGGCAGGCATTGCCGACAATAGCCATTACCAGAAATGCCGAACCGCTCTTTGTCTGATTCCCCAGTCCTTTTAGCGCCAATGAGAACTGCGTGGGATACATTATAGACATAAAGAAAGAGATAGCCAACATTGCGTATAACCCGATCATACCTCCCCATATCATCACTGCCCCGCACAAAAGAATATTCATCAAGGCGTAAACCAGTAGCATATCCTGTGGACGGAATTTCACCATCAATCCGGTACCGATCCAACGCCCCAAAAGAAATGCAAGCATATACAATCCGAAGAAGGTAGTCGCTGTATCTTCCGGCAATCCGGCATAAGTGCAACAGTAAACCAGGAACAAACTGTTTATCGCCGTCTGTCCGCCGTTATAGAAGAATTGCGCAATCACTCCCCACCGCAAGTGTGAATGCTTCAATACACCGAAGTCTATCAGTTTTTCTTTCTGGCTGCCCTCTTTCGTTTTACCCAAAGAAGTCGTTTTATCAGAAGAAGCCGTTTCTCCTTCGTCCCCAATCTTCGGCAATTTTGAAAAGACGAAGACGACAGCTATGGCAATCAACAATATAGCCAATATCAGATAAGGAAGTTTCATGGCATCCGTTTCCAATTGGATATAGGCCTGCCAGCCTCCCGGATAATCTACAGGAAGGGTCTCTCGCGTGTAATGAGCTCCGCTAAGGATGAGCTTACTCAAAAACATGGCAGCGATAAAAGCTCCGAGTCCATTGAAAGACTGCGCTAGGTTCAATCGGCGGGGAGCTGTTTCGGGGGCTCCTAAAACCGTCACATACGGATTGGCAGCTGTCTCCAGAAAGCACATTCCCGTAGCGATAATAAAGAAGATACAGAGGTAAGCCCAATATTCTTTTAAAATGGCGGCAGGAAAGAAAAGCAGGCCTCCGATTGCTGCTAATACCAGTCCGAAAATAATCCCCGCCTTATAGCTGTAACGTTTCATAAACATCGCTATGGGGATGGGGAAAATAAAATAAGCCAACCAGTAGCAGTCTCGGTAAAGGAGGCTTCAAAGGTATTCAGTTCACATGTCTTCATCAATTGCCGGATCATTGTGGGAAGCAGATTGCTGCTTATCGCCCACAGAAAGAAAAGGCAGAAACTAACGCTAAAGGTATTGTATATGTATTCTTTTCATGGTATAATCTATTTACGATAAGGATGTTTTCTCTATCATTCGGACATGTTCTTGATGTAAGGAAGTACGGGGAGATCCGTGAATCCATAGAAG